>SAMEA104315436__coassemble_920_pt1 | contig 30288 bp, 25 predicted proteins | sample SAMEA104315436__metabat2_low_PE_046 | metagenome-assembled genome bin SAMEA104315436 (sample SAMEA104315436) | gut metagenome | biome: Monkey gut; feature: monkey-associated habitat; material: faeces | place: China | collected 2013
GGTGTTAAAATCTTGTAGCCGATTTTTTCGTCATCTAGTGCGAATTCTTCTGAGTTTAATTTTTCTTCTAAGTATTGTTGAACTCTTAACAATGCAACACCACCACCAGGAACGATACCTTCTTCGTTTGCTGCTCTTGTTGCGTTCAATGCGTCTTCAATTCTTAATTTTCTTTCTTTCAATTCAACTTCTGTTGCTGCACCAACTTCGATTACTGCAACACCGCCTGATAATTTTGCGATACGTTCTTGTAATTTTTCTCTATCGTATTCTGAATCAGATTGTTCGATTTGTTTTTTGATTAAAGAAATTCTTTCTTGAACTGCAGTTTTTGTTGCATCGCCAACAACGATAGTTGTTTCGTCTTTTGTTACTGTAACACGTTTTGCAGTACCCATCATATCAAGAGTTAAGTTTTCAAGTTTTGTGCCAAGTTCTTCTGTGAACATTTCGCCACCTGTTAAAATGGCGATATCTTCTAACATTGCTTTTCTTCTGTCACCAAAACCAGGGGCTTTTACTGCAACTGCTCTGATAACTTTTCTCATTGTGTTTACTACTAATGTTGCTAATGCTTCACCTTCAACGTCTTCAGCGATTAACAATAATGATTTACCTTCTCTTGCAACTTGTTCTAGGATTGGAACTAAGTCTTGGATTAAGTTGATTTTTTTGTTTACACATAAAACATAAGCATCTTCTAAAACTGCTTCCATTCTTTCTGTATCTGTTACGAAGTATGGTGAAATGTAACCTTTGTCAAATTGCATACCTTCTACAACTTTTAAGTTTGTTCCGAAAGATTTGCTTTCTTCAACTGTGATAACACCTTCATTACCAACTTTTTCCATTGCTTCAGCGATTAATTCACCGATTTCTGAGTTGTTACCTGCTGAAATTGCTGCAACTTGTGCGATTTCTTCTTTTGTTGCAACTTGTTTTGACATTGATTTGATTTTTTCAACTGAGTATTCAACTGCTTTGTCGATACCACGTTTGATAGACATTGGGTTAGCACCTGCAGTTAAGTTTTTCAAACCTTCTCTTACGATTGCTTGAGCCAAAACTGATGCAGTTGTTGTACCATCACCTGCAACGTCATTAGTTTTTGATGAAACTTCTTTTAATAATTGAGCACCTGCGTTTTCTAAACCGTCTTTCAATTCGATTTCTTTTGCGATTGTAACACCGTCATTAACGATTTGTGGTGCACCATATTTTTTTTCTAAAATTACATTTCTACCTTTTGGTCCTAATGTAACTTTTACGGCATCTGCTACTGCATCGATACCTCTTAATAATGATTTTCTTGCTTCTTCTTGGAATACAATTCTTTTAGCCATTTCCTTTTTCCTTTATGAATAATGTAATAACTTTTTAATTTGTTTTGAGTATTTACTCATTTATTAAAACTTACGCTTCTAAAACACCTAAAACATCTGATGTTGATAAGATTTTTAGAGTTTCGCCGTCGATTTTGATATCTCTGCCAGCATATTTTTCGTAAATTACAGTTTCGCCAACTTTTACACTTACAGGTGCTTTTTCACCGTTTTCTAAAGTTTTGCCTTCGCCAACTGCTACAACTTCACCTTTTTGTGGTTTTTCTTTTGCACTATCTGGAATAAAAATTCCGCCTTCTGTTTGTGCTGTATCTTCAATAACTTTAATAACAATTCTGTCGCCTACTGGTCTAATTTTCATTTTTTATGCCTCCTACTTTTAAATATTTTAACTTTGTATAATATTTATACTTCATTTTTTTGTAAATTAATCATTTATTAATGAAAAATTAATATTTGAGTAATAATCTTAACCGAATAATTAAAAAAAAATAAATATAACTTGTTTATACAAATTGATAACGTATAATTATATAAGTATAATGTAAAGTGGTAGGTGAAACTATGTCAAAACATTCAAAAAAACACGATGAAAACAATCCATTCAACAACGATATGGATTTAGAAAACAAAACTGAACAACAAGAAGAAGTTGCTCAAGAAACAACAGAAGAAGAAACTCCAAAAGCGGAAGAAGCACAAGATGCTGGACTTCAAGAAAAATACAATCAGTTGAATAATCAGTATATAAGACTTGCTGCCGATTTTGATAATTACAGAAAACGTCAAGCACAAGAACGTGAAAATTTATTGAAATACGGTGCAGAAGAAACTTTGAAAAAACTTATTGAAGTTTTAGACAATTTTGACAGAGGTCAAAAAGCAATGGAAAACGTTGAGGACTGTCAACAAGTGAAAGACAGTTTTAATTTGGTTTGCAAACAAATGAAGGATACTTTGAAGAAAATTGGGTTAGAAATCATTGAAACAGAAGGCAAGGAATTCGACCCTAATTTCCACGAAGCAGTTATGCAAACACCAACAAGCGAACACGAAGAAGGTACAATTATAAACGAACTTCAAAAAGGTTACAAGATAGGTGATAAAGTATTAAGAGCAGCGTTAGTTAATGTTGCTTCAGCAGAATAGATAGAGGAATGGCTGGAAGATGGCAGATTTTTACGAAACATTAGGGGTTGATAAGAACGCAACGAAAGATGAGATAAAAAGTGCATTTAGAAAAATGGCTAGAAAATATCACCCTGATGTTAATAAAGCACCTGATGCAGAAGAAAAATTCAAAGAAATTGGTAAAGCGTATGAAACTTTAATGGACGATGAAAAACGTGCAACTTACGACCGTTTTGGTGAGGACGGTTTGAAAAATGCAGGTTTTGATACGCAAGGACCTTTCGCAGGTGGTTTTGGTGATTTAAACGACATTTTTGCATCGTTCTTTGGCGATTTTGGTTTTTCTTCTCAAAGACAATATGACCCGAATGCTCCTCGTCAAGGCGAAGATTTGCGTTTAGATGTTGAATTAGAATTTGAAGAAGCGGTATTTGGTTGCAAAAAAGATGTAAAAATCGACCATTTGGAAGTTTGTCCTGAATGTAAAGGCTCAGGTGCAGAGGCAGGAACTCAACCTGTTATTTGTAAAACTTGTGGTGGTAGTGGTAAAATTCAACAAACAACTCAAACTATTTTGGGACACTTTACACAAGTTGCTCCTTGCCCTGATTGTAGAGGTACAGGTAGAAAAATAGAATCTCCTTGCAAACATTGTAAAGGTCAAGGCAGAATTGAAACTGAAAAGAAATTAGAAATAAAAATCCCTGCTGGTGTTGACAATTTGTCTAAAATGAGATTATCAGGCGAGGGTGATTGTGGCTTAAACGGTGGACCTGCAGGTGATTTGTACGTAGTTTTACACGTAAAACCATCTGAATATTATAATCGTGACGGAATTAATGTTATTACAACTCTTGATATCACTCCTGCACAAGCGGTTTTGGGTGATGAAATTCTTGTAAAAACTCTTGACGGTGAAAAGAAAATTCAAATTAATGCAGGTATTCAAAGTGGTAATATGGTTAAGATTAAGGGGGCTGGTGTTCCTCATATTCAAAGACCGTCGCACAGAGGCGACCATATTGTTGTTGTAACCGTTAAAACTCCTGAAAAAATTAACGAAGAAGAACGTCAATTATACAAACGTTTATTTGAAATAAATACAGGAAGAAAAGCACAAGAAACGTTAAAAGACAAAGTTAAAGGGGTTTTCCAATAATGCGTAAATTTTGGGTATTGTTAATCGTATTATTTTTAAATATTTCAACAGTTTTTGCGGCAAATATGCCTGAAAATGTTGTAAATTATATCAAAAAAGAGTTTCCAAAGGCTGAAATTCGTTTTGATGGCTTGATTACGATTGATAATACTTTATATTTGCCAGTTTTTCCGTCAAAATTTGTAAATCCTCAAACTTTAGCGATTAAAAAAACAGCACCTGCAAACAAAACTTTGAAAAATTTGCCTGATATTGTTGTTTTTAATAACGATTTTTCTTTGTTAAAGGTTCTTGAGGACGGAAACGGCAAGAGAACAGTTTTGTATCAAGAAAATCCGTTTATAGAAGTTAAAACAGGTTTGTTGCCTCAAGATATGCTTGTTCCAAAGGGTTTGGTTGTTCCAAATAACATCAAAACAATTATTGGTGGCTTGAGAATTGCAACTGAGCAAGAAATGGGTATAAAAGTTGCATCAGAACTTGTCGAAGAAATGCCGAAAACTGTAAATGTAAAAAATGATTTGGTTTCGACAGTTGCACAATTAAAGGACAAAACTTTTTACGTTATAACATGCAAATCAAAAAATATTCACGTTGTAAAATCAGACAAAGCAAGTCCTGAGTATGCTTTATCTATGCCGTCTATTCCTATTGATTTAAAAGGTTATAGAAACTTTTTGTTGGTTACTGCGTACGATTTACCTGAGTTGAATGTAATTTCGCTTGCTGATGAGGCGGTAATTAAAACATTTGAATTTGATTCACAACCTGATGAAATCGTTGTAGATAACAAAACTCAAAAGGCTTATGTTTCTACTCCTGAAACATCTTCAATTTACGTGATAGACTTGGTTTCAATGAATATGAAGCAAAAAATTCAAGTAAACGGCATGTGTACTAGAATGTATATTTCGCCTGATTCTTCAAAGTTGATTTACGTAGACAAAAAAACAAATGATGTTTGGTCTGTTGAATTGGACAATGACTATACGATTAAGGAAGTTGGTATTTTTCCAAATATTTCGGCTATCGCTTATGCAGGAAACAAAATTTATTTAGCAAGTAGAACAAAAAACAGAGTTGCAATAATCGATTATGCGACTTTGACTGAAATTGAAGAAATTGAAGTTTCGCAAAAGCCTGTTGATATGCTTTTGTATTACGGAAATTTATATATTTTGAGTGCTGAAAACAGTGTTTTACAGGTTTTGAACACTCAATCTGATAAAATTACTGGAACAATTTATTTGAATACAAGTTCATTTTCTACAAAAATAACACGTTTGGGTAATACAAATGTCGCTTTGATTACAGGTGCAAAAGCGGGCAAGTATTCAGTTTTGAATTTGGATAGAAAACAAGTTATAAAGACTTTACCTATCAATATTCCAGTAGGTAAGATAGTTATTACAGATAAGGTGAAAAAGATAAACAAATGATGGACGAAACAACAGAAGTCGTTTTAAAACGATTGGAAGAAACTCAGCATGAATTTTGGAACGTAGCACGTTCTACTGGCAATTTTTTGAATATGTTAATCAAAATGGTTAATGCTCAAAATGTTGTAGAAATTGGAACTTCCAATGGTTATTCAGGAATTTGGCTTGCAAAGGCTTTGAAAGAAACAGGCGGACACCTTACAACTATTGAATTTTATGAAAAAAGAAAAGTTTTAGCAGAAGAAAATTTTAAAACTTGTGGGGTAATGGATATTATCACTACAAAAGAAGGCTCTGCTATCGGAATTTTGGAACGTATGCCAGAAGATGAAGTTATTGATTTTGCGTTTATTGATGCAAACAAATCTCAATATATCGATTATTTTAATCTTTTGGATAGTCACTTAAAATCAGGCGGAATAATCGCAGCGGATAATATTACATCTCACGCAGAAAAGGTTAAACCTTTTGTTGATGCGATTAATGGTAATCCAAATTATCAAGTTGAAATCCTTGATTTGCCTGCAGGATTATTGCTTGCAAGAAAAAGTTAGAGTTTTAATTTTTATTTAATAAAGGCGGTTTTGATTTCATCAAAACCGCCTTTATTTTATGTCTTTATTTTATATTATTTTTATTTCTTTTTATCGGAACGTTCTCTCACCGAAATTCTTATTGGTGTTCCGAAAAATCCGAATGCTTCACGCAATTTGTTTTCCAAATAACGTTTGTAGTGGTCTTTCATCAAGTCTGCATTGTTTGCAAAAACTACAAAAGTTGGTGGTTTTACGTTCACTTGAGTTGTATACAAAATTTTCAAACGTTTTGTTTTTACGCTTTGAGGTGGATTCATCAAGTATGCTTCGTTTACGATTTTGTTCAACAAGCCTGTTGAAATACGTTTTGTGCATTGTTCGTAAACTTCCATTGATTTTTCGTAAATTTGGTTTAATCTTTGTTTTGTAACCGCACTAATATATATTTTCGGTGCGTAACTCAAGAATGGAATTTCTTTTACAAGATTTTTTTCAAATTGGCTTACTGTGTTTGCTTGTTTATTTTCAATTAAATCCCATTTGTTAATTGCGATAATCAAGCCCTTTCCTGCCTCTGTGATAATTGAAGATATTTTTTTGTCTTGGTCAGAAATACCCTCTTTCGCATCAATAACAAGAATTGCGATATCACATTCCTTAATAGAATTTATCGCTCTATCAACGGCAAATTTTTCAACACCGTAATCAACTTTTGCTTTTTTACGGATACCTGCGGTATCAATAATCGTAAAATCTTGGTCTTTATAAGTTAATTTACTGTCGATGCTATCACGAGTTGTACCTGAAACATCAGAAACGATTACTCTTTCTTTGCCCAAAAGTGCGTTTACAATTGAAGATTTGCCTGCGTTTGGTCGTCCTACAATTGCAAGTTTAATATCTGTTTGTTCGTCAAGTTCATCGTCTGCTTCAAAATCTTCTGTTAGAATTTCCAACAAGTCGCCAACTCCGCCCGAGCCATGGAGTGCTGAAATTCCAATTGGGTCGCCAAGTGCAAGCGAATAAAATTCGCTTGTGTAAAGTGCTTGTGCGGGGCTATCAACCTTGTTTACTGCCAAAAATACAGGCTTTTTGCTTTGACGTAAAATGTTTGCGATATCCTCGTCAACTGGAGTTACGCCGTCTTTTCCGTCTACAATGAACACGATTTTTTCGGCTTCTTCGCAAGCAATTTTTGCTTGGTCGTAAATAGAAACCATAATTTCGTCCTCGTCGTTTGGAATAATTCCGCCTGTATCGATTACTGTGAACCATTTATTTTGCCATTCTACGTCAAAATAAATTCTGTCCCTTGTAACCCCTGGCATGTCGTCAACGATTGATTTTCTATGACCTACAAGTCTATTTACGAATGTCGATTTGCCAACATTCGGTCTTCCTACTATTGCAACTATTGGTTTTCTTTTCATAGTTTTTATTGTAGCACAAATATTTTGTTAAAAATCCAATATTAAATTGAATATAAAATTTATGCTTTTGTTTTATCCAAAACTGTTGATAATTCTGCAATAGTTTTTGGGAAGTATTGTTGCAAGTATTGTGAACGAATTGAGAATAAGTCCTCGTTGTTGTATGTGTTCAACAATGCGTTAGACTCTGCAATTGCCTCTTGAAGTCCGTCTTTTTCGTCGGAACTCTTTATAAAATAGCCGATATGTTCTCTTTGTGCTGATGGAAATGCTTCGTTAAATTTTGCTTTTTCTTCTTCAAAAACTTCATTAATTTTTGGGTTTGAGAAGATAGATTTCTTCAAGGTTTCAACTTCTTTTGTGTCAACCTTGTCGTAATCTTTTGCATGACCTAATTCGTGCAACATTACAAACAAGTTGTCGCCTGTTTTAATTCTTTTGTTTGTCGCACCATAAGTTGAATAATTAATGTCATCAATGCCGTTTAAGTGTTTTACGGTTTTGCCCAAAGCAATTAGTTCTTCACCTGGCATTTTTTTCAATACATTAATTATTTTTTCTTGATTACCGTCAATATAGTTTTCAAAAGTGATTTTAGACTCGTTGTTATTCTTTAAGTCCTTAATATTCATTTCTTTTTCGTTTACAGTAATTTCATATTTTTGGTCATTTTTTGCCGAAATAAATTTGTTATCTGAAACAACTTCAAACGATTGAGAATTTTTTAATAAAGTTTTGCCGTTTTTATCAGTGATTATGTAATCGCTAATTCTATTGCCTTGTGGGTCATCTTCGTATAAATATTGAGTTCTTGTGCCGTCTAAAGAAGTCATATCTTTTTTAACGGTAGTAATGCCTGTTTTAGGGTCAATATTTCCAGAAGAAATTACTTTTTCAGAGCCGTCAGGCATGATGTGTTTAACGTTCAAAACACCTCTTACGTCTGACTGTTCTGTGTATTCTTTTCTTAAAGTCTTGCCGTTTTTGTCTTTTACAACTCGAATTTCGCTAATCAAAACAGGTTGTGGAAGTTTTTTGTTTACCTCTAATTTAACTTTTGAAGTTGTTCCTGTTCTGTAATCCATTGTCTTTTTGATTTGGTATTGCTTGCCGTTAGGCATATTTGTTGCTTGAACATCTTCAACGCAAGTTGTTTTCATGTTCTTGTCAAAAAGTGCAATTTTTTTACCAGTATCTTTTAAATCTGCAACCAAGGCGAAAGCATTATCATCAAAATCATCTTTTTTAAAGTTGATAGAAAGTGCTTTATCTCCGCAAAGTTGCTCCATTTCGTTGTATTTTTCAACAACGACTTCAGGTTTTGTCAAAAGTTTATTCTTCGACAACGCAACAATATTGTCTGTTTGCAAATTGCATTGTGCTAAAACTTTTGCTTTTTCGAAATCCTCGCTTTCTGTAATGTTTTGTGCAAATGACTTCACTTCAAAAGGTGAAAATCTTGGGGTATTGTCTGATTTTTTTAAGCAAGCCAAGTCCGAAATGTGTTGGACTGTTTGTGTATCTTTCGCTAAAATTTCACAAGCCATTGAACCTAAAATTTTTGGCTCTTGGACTAATTTTCTGAATGGTTGCCATTTTTCAGGATTTTTTGTTAATTCTTCCTTGATTAAATCTAATTTTTCGTCATCAAATTTTGGCTTGTCCTTGAAATTTTTTAATTCTTTTAATTCATTTATTGCATCGTTAATATTAAAAGAGTTTGAAGATTTTTCAAAAGTGTCAGGCTTCATCTCCAAAGAAACATATTTTCTTTGCGGAGTTGAAGTCTTTATGCTTGAAACATTATTTATATTGTTTGTTCCGTTTACATTCATACACTTAATCTCTCAATTAATATTACCCTTGTTATAGTTTTCGTTCATAATTTTCAAAACTTTAGGATTTTTTGAGTTTTTGTTACAAATGCTTAACAATTAATTTTTATAAGTGGTATAATTATGAAAAGTATGGAGAAAATTTTATTATGCACAAGAATTTAGAAGAATTAATCGATGTTATAAGAGTTTTGCGTTCAGAAAACGGTTGTCCTTGGGATAGAGAACAAACTCATACCTCTCTTAGACCGAATATGATAGAAGAAGCCTATGAAGCGGTTGATGCTATAGATGAAAAAGACTCTGCTCACTTGCGAGAAGAATTAGGCGATGTTTTGTTACAAGTGCTTTTGCATTCGCAAATTGCTAGTGAAAACGGCGAATTTGATATCGAAGATGTCGCAAAAGAGTTGAAAGACAAACTTATTCACCGCCACCCTCATGTTTTTGGCAATACAGAAGTTTCTTGTGCCGACGATGTTGTTGTGAACTGGGATAAATTAAAACAAGAAGAAAAAACAGAACGTAAATCACAAATGGACGGAATTTCAAAGGCTCAATCTGCCTTAATGTCTGCTCAAAAAATTTCAAAAAGAGCGGTCAAAGTTGGTTTTGAATGGGATAAAGTCGAAACCCTTTGGTACTGTGTAAATTCTGAATTAAAAGAGTTTAAAGAGGCAGTTGATGAAGCAGATAAGCCACACATGGAAGAAGAAATGGGTGATATTCTTTTCGCTATCGTAAATTTGGCTCGTTGGCACAAATTAGATGCTGAACAATGCTTGATTACAGCAAACAGGAAGTTTGAAAAACGTTTCAGAAAAATGGAAGAACTAGCGACAAAACCTTTGACTGAATACTCTTTCGAAGAATTTGATACTCTTTGGAAAAGTGCAAAAAAAGAATTAAGTAAATAATTCTTTTTTATTTTTTTCTTAATTATCCAACATTTCTTTGAAATCTTTGTTTATTCATTCTTTTTCTTTTTTGCGATTATGGTTTATGCAACATTTCTTTGTCCGCAAAGAAACGTTGCTCAAAGAAACTCCTGTCCTGAACTACATTCGTTATTCATTTGTAATTATTCTGTACCGAGCCGAACAACTCGTGATTTAAAAATCACTCAAACAAGTTCGGCAACCAAACTGAATAAAACAATGAATACTCATTTCGTTAAGGACGAAAATTTATAATGTTTTTTATTGACTGTAATTGTAATTTTCCGTTGGAATATTTTCGTAGGTTGGGTGAAACCCAACAATTATCATGTAATGATTAATATTTGTAAAGAAATAATTTTGTGGTAATTGCAACACTTGAAAACTTCTCAAAATGTGTTATACTAAAAGATAAGGGGAGAAAAATGTTTGAAAATATTATAAAAACTGGATTTGAACTTTCGGGGGGGGTAAAACCTAGTAGTAGAGCGAATTGTGGCTCTAGTAAATATTGTTTAAAAAGGCTTTTAGCATTTACATTGGCAGAAACCCTTATTGTAATGGGCATTATCGGTATTGTTTCTGCTCTAACCTTGCCAAACTTAAACAGTTCAACAGGTGAAAAAGAAAAAATTGCAAAAGTTCAAAAGGTATATCAAAATCTTAATGATGCTTTAGGACGTGCTCAAGCAATTTATGGACCAATTTCAGAATGGCATACAAGTAATAGTAGTGCAACTTCTTCTACTCAATTTAACCCAGTTATAACCGATAGAGTTGGTGAATTTTTAAAGGTTTCAAAAACTTGTCCAGCAAATGCTACAGGTTGTTTTAAGAATGCTACTCCGAAAAATTTTAGAGGAGAAGCAACTGAAACAGTCTGGAATTTAGGTGCTGTTAGTACGTATCCAAGACTAATTCTTGCAGATGGAACTTCCGTGTTTATTCAACATTGGAGTAAAAATTGCAATGGTGCTAAAGCACCTGATGGTACTCAAACAACTTGTGGTTGGGTTGCTGTAGACATTGATGGTCCAACAAAAGGACCTAACCAAGCAGGAAAAGATTTGTTCTTATTTGATTTTTCTGAAACTTATGGTCTTTATCCTTTTGGTTCATTCCAATTGAACTATGTTCCAAGTGATATTTATAAAAAATGTTTTAACAAGGGAACTGGTTGTTCTGCGTGGGTAATCGATTTTGGTAATATGGATTATTTAAACGCTGATGCCTCTGGAAAATGCAAAAATAATACATCAATTGTTCTTGATGGTGTAACAAACACTTCTTGTAAATAATTCGTAGGTTGGGTGAAACCCAACAAATAAATCCAACAAAATATATTAACTAATTCTTTGGTTAATTTCGTGGCTTAGGTTTGCGAAGTTTACTGAACTTATAAAACTTCCATTTCTTTGTTCATTGATAAACGCAATAACTGTGTTCAAAAGTTGGATTAATGTTTCTTCTGTTAATCTGTCGCTTTCTACGTCGTCAAGAACTTCCAATAAATACGGATATGTTTCATACATTTTTTCATTATTTATTGTAGAAACCAAATTTTTAACTTCTTCATTTTCAAAATTTGCTTGAAGTATTTTTATGTAATATTCTGCAAATTTTTTGATATGGTTGAAAAATTCTTCAATACTTATATTTTGAGCCATTCGTTTGTAATAACGTTTGAAACTCATATATAATTCGTTTTCTTTTGGAATAATTCCGTTTTTTTGAATTGTTAAAAAATCTCTTACAAAATATTTGAAATAATCGTTTAAATTCTCATTTTTAAACAAACCTAAAATTTCGTACCAAGATTTTAAGCCGTCTTTTGAGTTTTCTTTAATAAAATCTGTTATCAACAAAAGTTCTTCAATGTTTTTGTTATTGCAGTTCAAATATTGGAAAATATCCCTGTTTTCGATTTCAAAATCTTCATAAACACACGCAAGAACATTTATTTTTTTGATTTCGTTGAATAATTTTACGGCAGAAATATTATTCATCTTGATTTTTGCCCAATATTCGTGAAGTTGAATAAACATTGGGTGATTTTTTTCTTCATCGGTCATTCGTTCGTATTTCACAAGTTTTTCGTAAATAACTTTTTCATATCCGTGTAAGTGAATTTTTGTGTGTTTGCCGAAAAATAAATATCTTTTTTTCAAAAGTTCAATAGCGTGATTATTCTTTTCGTTTGTGAATTTGTAACATTCGCAAAGTGCGTGCAATAACAAACAAAACTGTATAATACGTTTCATTCCGTCAACAACGAGATAAGAACGGCTTGAAGTTTTTTGCAAAAACATTATCCCATTGCTAATCGGTTCTTCTAAATCTGAATTCTCTAAAATGTTTTCTAATAAATCAGCAGGGGCTACATATTCCCCTGAATAATCAGTTGAATAAAGCACCTGCGATTTACTTAAAAGTTCTAATAAATTTAATTTTTGAATTTCCATTTTATTCTTTTAACTAAACTGTTAGCATAAATCCGCCTGCTTCGGCATTTTTAAGATTTTCACCATCAATTTTTGCTCTTAAATTTTTGATGTATTTGTAAACATAATCTCTTGGCAAACTCAATAAAGTTGCTAAGTCTTTTGCGTATACAATTTGGTTTTTATTTTTTAAGAAATAGTCAAATACAAGTTGTTCTCTGTCTGTCAAAGCCTTTTTGAATACGATTTGAACATCTTCTTTTGAAGAAGATTCAAGGTTTTCAATAATAGGTTTAACTTGTTTTGCTGTTTCTTTTTTTGCTTCTTTTACAATTGGTTTAACTTCTGCTTTTTTAACTTCTTTTTTAACAGATTTTGCAGGAGTTTCAATTGATTTTGCAGAAGTGATTTGTTGTTCTTTTTCGATAGCACGTTGTGCAATTGAACCAATTCTTTCGGCTCTTGTTGTTGTAACTTCTGATGATGCAGATGATGTGTAAGGTTTACCTTTTAACACGATGTCCACTAGGTCGTTAGTGTGTTTTGCTTCTTCGATTTGTTTTCCTAATCTTGCTGCAAATTCTTCTAGTGTAATCTTTTCCAATGAACTTCTCCATTGTTTGATTTCTTCTTTAGTCAAATATTCTGACATTATATCTCCTTGTGTGATTTGTGATTTGCTATTTATTCCCGCTTAATTATAAATTTATCATGAAAAAATCCTTTAGAAACAAAATATTTCATAACGTAAACTTTTATTTGCATTAGTTTACAAATACTTGAAAATTCATGCTTTGAGGCATGTTTTTGTCGTTTTTGATTTGTAAAAAACTTAATCTTTTTTATTTTTAGTTCTACATGTAATATAATATACATGTCATGAAAAAATTTGTGTTTTTTAATAAATTTAAAGATGCTGTAATCATTACAAATCAAGAAAAAGAGGTTGTTTTTATGAACAATTCTTTTAAACGTATTTTTAGCGATTACAGAGATTTTAAACGTTTTTCGCACAAATTGAATTTCGATTTTATCCCGCTTGAAGTTGAAGATTCGTCTGCATTTATGCCTTTAAATCAAGTGTTTACAACAATGGAAGATTTCAGTGCGTTGGTTAGTTACCAACAGTCGTCTGGAAATTTGCTGTATTTTAATTTGTCTGCTTATCGCAGAGCAAATTATGTAATTATGGTATTTTCAGATGTAACCGCTGAAATTGAACTTGAACGATTAAAAAAAGACAAAGAGGTTTTGGAAAAAAATTGCGAAACAACCCTTGCAGAAGTTACGCAATTGAGAAAAACTGCACGTTCAAACCAAGCACAAGCGGTCAAAATGACTCTTATTAATAAGATTTCAAACATCATTCGAGAATCTATTGATTCAGATAAAATTTTGAACTCCGCTTTGAAAGAATTGGCTACAATGTTTGGGGCTTTTCGTGCGTATTATGCCTCAATAAAGGAAAATTCTTTTGAAATTGATTATGCGTTTGGAAAGAATAGAAAAGATTTTATCGGAAAGTCAATAACCTTTGGTGATAGTGTTTTTAAAGAACTTTTGGATAAAAAAACAGTATCCTCAATGAGTTTTAAAGAATTTAACGAGGCTGAATTGTTCGACGTTGCGATGATGAGGGTTATTTTGCCGATTTATCATTTGAATAATTTGCTCGGTGTTATTGTTTTAATAAGTAACAAAAAAAGAGATGTTGCAGACGAAATCGACGTTTTGGAAAGTGTTTCTGCTCAACTTGGTAATGCGGTGGCTCAAGCAAAATTGTATGAGGATAACGTAAAAACTGTTGCAGAACTTCAAAAAACGTTGAAAGAATTGAAAGATACTCAATTGCAACTGATAAATTCTGAAAAAATGGCATCTCTAGGTCAATTGGTCGCTGGAATTGCCCACGAAATAAATACTCCGTTTGCTTCTATCAAATCAAACAATGCGATTATGTCAAAATTAATCAAAAAATTAAGCGATGATGATATAAAAGAAATGTTTACAGAAATAAATTCTATTGATAATGTCGCAGTAGAACGCATTCATAACCTTGTAACCTCTTTGAAAAAGTTTGTACGACTAGATGAGGCGGAACTTCAAGAGGCGGATATCAATAAAGAATTGGATTTGACACTTGCCCTATTGCATCATGAAACAAAAAATAAAGTTGAAATTATCAAAAATTATGCAGATATTCCGATGATAAAATGTTATCCAAATATGTTAAATCAAGTGTTTATGAATATTTTGGTTAATGCGTGTCATTCAATTGAAACAAAGGGAACGATTGAAATTTCGACAAAAGTTGAAAAGAATAACTTGGTTGTTTCGATAAAAGATTCAGGAAAAGGTATAAAAAAAGAACATTTAGACAAAATTTTTACGGCAGGATTTACAACAAAATCTGCGGGAGTTGGTACTGGCTTAGGGTTGGCGATTTCACAAAAAATTATTGCAAAGCATAACGGCGAAATACATGTGTCTAGCGAGTTTGGGCATGGTTCGGAATTTAACATTTCTATACCAATTGCTTAATATTTCTTAACTAAGCAAATCCTATTAATATTGAATATGCGTGTTTTTAATTAAACAATTACTACAAATGTATGAAAAATTGTTAAAAAAGCAAGACAAACTTCAAAAAAAATGTTAATATAAAAACATAAAGTGTCTGGTTTACCCTTAAAAAAGCATAAAGGCTTAAACCCAGTCATGACATGGGTAGTGCATGTTTTATATTTTGTAAACAATGCTTAACAATTAATTTAAAAAAGGCAATTTTTTTTGACGAAAAAACTTTAAAAGAAATATAGGTACATAAGAATTATACGTCGGAGGCAATTTTTAATGACTATCAGTGTGAATAGCAAGAAAAAACAAGTTAAAAAAACATTTGAAGAATTGATTACAGATTTACAAACAAGTAATTCAGAAAAAGTTAGATATAACGCTGCAAGAATTCTTGGCGAGATGGGAGAATCAAAAGCAGTAGAACCTTTAATTGACGTATTGAAAAATGATAAAAATGGTTCAGTTCGTTTGTATGCTGCAAGAGCATTGGGCGAATTGGGTGATACAAAAGCAACAACTTACTTGATTGAATCACTTCGTGAAGATCGCAACGTAGACGTTAGAGTTCGTGCTGCTCGTGCATTAGGCAGATTAGGTGGCGAAATCGTTGTTGAACCTTTGGTTGAAGCATTGAATGATGAAAATCCTCAAGTTTGTATTACTGCAACAGAAGCCTTGATTGAAATTGGTGACGTAGCAACAGATGCTTTGATTGCATCTTTAGACCATGAAAAAGTTAATGTTCGTTGTGATGCAACTCGTGCATTGGGCGAAATCGGTAATAAAAAAGCCGTTGATAAATTGATTAATATGTTGTTTGACGAATGGGTTAATGTTAGAATTTATGCAGTAACTTCATTAGGCAAATTGAATGATACAAAAGCAGTTCCTGCCTTGATTGACGTTATGAAAAAACGTGATGAAAATGAATTAGTTAGAGCAGGTGCAGCAGCAGCATTAGGTGTTCTTCGTGACCAAAGAGCATTACTTCCATTGAGAGAATTGATTATGGAAGCCGATGAACTTGGTGAATTAGAAGATACTGCTTTGAAATCATTCAAAAAAATCATGTCAGCAAATTGGCAACAAATTCCAGGTGCTCAATTACAAAAGAAACCTGTAGCAGCATTTTAATTTAAAAAATAATTGAGAAGAAAAAGAGCCTTAGTTTTTACTGAGGCTCTTTTTATTTGTGAAAATTTAAGAAAATTCTTAATCTAAAATTTTTATTGATGCACCGTTTGAAAATCCATAGTTATTTTCAATAAAATTACCTTTATTGTCGTAATATCCGCTTTGATATCCGTAAGGGTTACTGTCAAAACTTGAGTTGTAAGACGGTGTGTAACCTGTCATTTGTCCGCCTGTAAAGAAATCTCTGACGGAATTAAAAAATCTACGTTTTGGATAATAACTGTTGTAATAAGGGTTATTATAGTATTGATTTGGGTAATAACGGTTATAATTCTTGTAGTTGTTGTAATTTCTATAATTTCTGTAATTATCGTAATTGTGTCTGCGATAATGTCTGTTGTTGTGGCTATAATTTGGTGGTGGCGGTGGTGCAAAGTTGTTGTAATTTTGCGGTGGTGTAAAAGTTCTAAAACTTGAACTTGCCATACAAGTTGGGGTTAAAAAACTAATAAGGACAAGTGATATAATAAATTTTTTCATAAAATTCTCCTTTGATTATTGAATTTTAGTAAGAAATTTTGTTAAGCACATTGCACGAGTGGTTAGTTTGGGGTAAACTATTTTTATGACTACGAAACCAGAATTATTAATGCCAGCAGGCAATTTAGAAAAATTAGAATATGCCGTAAGATACGGTGCTGATGCGGTTTATCTAGGAGTTGTTGATTTTAGTTTACGTGCAATGCGTAAAGGCGAATTGATTACGATGGATAATTTGAAACAGGCAATTGAGTTGGCTCATTCGTTGGGTGCAAAAGCATATTTAACTTTGAATATTTTTGCTTTCAACAATGATATAAAATTGCTTGAAAGTGTTATGGATAGAATAAAAGAGTCTAATCCTGATGCTATAATTTTGAGTGATATGGGTGTTTTCAGAATTGTTAGAAAATATATGCCTGAAACTCCAGTACACGTAAGCACTCAAACAAATACTTTGAATTACGAGGCTGTAAAATTTTGGCAAGATTTAGGGGCAACTCGTTCAATTTTGGCAAGAGAATTACCAATAAAAGATGTTGCAGAAATCAAAAAACACGTTCCTGATATGGAATTAGAGGTTTTTGTTCATGGCTCTCAATGCGTGTCATTTTCAGGTCGTTGTTTGTTGAGTGATTATATGACAAATGGTGAAAGAAAAGCGAACCATGGAAACTGTGCTCAACCTTGTAGATGGAGTTACAAACTTTTAGAAGAAACTCGCCCTGGGCAATATTACGAAATTGAACAAAATGAACGTGGAACACATATTTTGAGTCCAAAAGATTTGTGTTTGGTCGAATATTTGCCTCAATTAATTGATGCAGGTGTTGATTCTTTGAAAATCGAAGGAAGAACAAAGAGTTTATACTACGTTTCTGCGGTAACAAAAGCGTACAGAAATGCGATAGATGAAGTTATGAGCGGAAAAACAGACGATTTGCATAAATATTTCTTGGAACTTAAAAAAGTCGGAAACAGAGGTTATACTCAAGGTTTCTATTTGGGTAATAACAATTCTGAAAGTTACAGTTATGATATTTCAAAAGGGCTTGCAGGTTCTGATTTCTTGTGCGAATTTTGGGACAAGAAAGATGATAGTTATTTAGTAAAAACTAAAAACAAATTCTTAAAAGGTCAAGAAATAGAGATTATTTCGCCTGATGAACAATATTATACAAAGGCAATTGAGATTAAAAGTGTAAAAACTGGTGAAGATTTAGAGGTTGCTAATACAAATGATGAATTATTGATAAAATTTGAGCAAGCACCAAAAAATTATAAATACGCAATTGCAAGAACAAAGGAGATTAAAAACGATGATATTACGTCCTAATAAAATTGTTAAAAACATATATGAAATCACTCCAGAAATGTTGAAAGAAATGGGTGTTCACGCCTTGTTATTGGACTTGGATAGCACAGTTATGAAATCTAAATCTGGCGAATTTACAAAAGAAACTATGGAATGGTTTGATAAATTCAAAAAAGATTTTTATATGGCAATTGTTACAAACAACCATAATCAAGAATATATTGAAAAAGTGTGTGCTACTGCACCTTGCAAGGTTTATTGGGGGGCAAACAAACCATTTTCAAGAACTTTGAAAAATATTATCAAGGGCTTGTTTATGCAACCAAAACAAGTTGTAATGGTTGGTGATAGACCATTGACAGATATTTTGTCAGGAAAAATTGCAGGAACAAAAACAATTCTTGTTGGTTCAATTGATGCAAACGAAAATGCTATTGTAAGAACTGCAAGATTTATTGAAAGATTAACAATTTGCAGATTTTAGGCTGTAAAAAGGGTTAAAACTTTACAGCAGTTTTTGTTTGCGATATATTCAGCGTATGAAAATTATTATTTATGGTGCAAGTGAATTTGGTTATTTGATTGCGAATGAGTTTTATCAATTGCACGATGTAACTGTTATTGACAATGAAGAAAACAAGTCTGACGAATTCGACAAACTTGATATTAGTTTTGTGAACGGAAATGGCTCTGACATTGATGTTTTACGTCAGTCTGATATAAAAAATTGCGATGTTTTCATCGCTTGCACATCAGAAGATGAAAAAAATATTGTTGCTTGCGTTGTTGCAAAACGTATTTCAAAAACAAGAACAGTATGTTTTGTTTCGAAGAAAGAATACAAAAGAACTTTCAATGCGATAAAAGAATTTTCTGAGGTAAATATTCCAAGCACAATTGATTCAATTATTTGGCCTGAAGAACTTTTGACAGAAGAAATTTTTAGAATTATCACTGTTGCAAAGGCTTTGGACGTTGAAAGTTTTGCAAACGGCAAGGCTAAATTATTAGAATATAAAATTGAAAAAAACTCTGTGCTTGTCGATAAAAAGGTTAGAGAATGTGAATTTCCAAGCGAAACCTTAATTGTGGGCGTAAATCGTGACAGCGAATTGTTTGTTCCTTATGGTGAAACAGTTTTGAAAGAGGACGATAAAGCAATATTTATGGGTTCAGCACACTCGTTGGATATTTTGGCAGGTAAATTTTTCCATGACAAAAATGTGTCTAAAACAGTTACTATTATTGGCGGTGGTAATGTTGGTTTAATGCTTGCAAAAGATTTGGAAAACTTGAAATTTAAGGTAAAAATTATCGAAAAAAACTCAAAACGTTGCGAATATTTGTCAGAAGTCTTATCAAATTCTTTGATTTTGAATGCTGACGGTACAAATATGGAATTGCTTAATAATGAAGATATTGCTGATTCTGACGTTGTAATCAGTGTTACAAACAACGACGAAAAGAATTTGTTATGCTCACTTTTGGCAAAACGTTTGGGGGTAAAACGTGTAATATCAAAGGTTATCAAGTTGTTTAATATTCCTTTGTTTGAGCAAGTTGGTATTGATATTGCGGTTTCTACAAAATTTGCGGCGTTGCACGAAATTAAAAATCAGTTTAGTGATAGAAATGTCGGTATTTTAGCGACTGTTGAACAAGGCAGAGGCGAAGTTATTGATATCGTTATTCCTGACGGTTTTGAAACAAGAAAATTGATGGATTTAAGATTGCCGACTCGTGCCGTTATAGGTATTGTAAACAGAAAAAAACACGTTATTATTCCAAAGGGCGACACTTTGATTATGAGTGGTGATGAAATTATCGTATTTACAAAAAATGAAGACGCACAAAAAATTAAAGAATTTTTTAAGGTAGGTTAATATGAGATTAGGATATCTTTTAAATTCAATCTCTTTAGTATTAATTTTTACTGGATTTGTTGCATTTTTGCCAATAATTGTGGCTTTGTGTTATCAAGATTTTAATTCTGCAATACCTTTTGTAATTGCAGGTGTTGTGGCTTGCTTGAGCGGATTAACTTGCAAATTGTTTGTGGATAAATTTTTCCCTCAACAAAAAATGACAGATATTAGAAAATCGGAAGGGCTTGCAATTGTTTTGTTGTCTTGGATAGCGTTTTCGTTTGTTGCATCAATTCCTTATTTATTTTTTGGATTAGGTGCGATAGATTCGTTTTTTGAGGGAATTTCAGGCGTTACAACAACAGGTGGCACGATTTTAACCCATTTTGATTACCCAAAAGCAATGTTTTTTTGGAGAGCATTAACCCAATGGATAGGCGGTATGGGAATTATAATCCTGTTTATTGCGGTCTTGCCTCAATTTGCGGTTGCTGGTCGTCAAATGTTTTTTGCAGAAGCCCCTGGACCGACTGAGGACAAACTTACTCCAAGAATTAAAAATACCGCTTCGGCTTTATGGGTTTTGTATACAGCGTTTACGTTGATACAAATTTTGCTTTTGGTTTATTTTAAAATGCCTTTGTTTGATGCGATTTGCAACTCGTTTTCGACAATTTCATCAGGCGGATTTTCGCCAAATGCTCAGTCAATAATGGGTTATAACTCTCTTGCGATAAATTGGGTTGTTATCGTGTTTATGTTTTTTTCAGGTTGCAACCTTGCTTTGATATATAGATTTTTGAGTAAATTTAATTTTAAAATGATAATAAAAAACGAAGAATTTAAGACTTATTTAGGGCTTATTTTGTTCGTATCGCTTGCTATTTTTGGATTATTATTTTTAAATTCTCATCAATATACGTTTAAAACCTTTACGGACTGTGTGTTTACAGTATTAAGTGTGATGACCTCAACAGGCTTTGTGTCTTGTGATTATCCAACTTGGTCAATTTCGGCTCAGGTATTGTTGTTTATCGTAATTATTTTTGGTTCTTCTGCAGGTTCAACAGGTGGCGGTATCAAAATTGTTAGAGCCTTGATAGTTTTCAAATATTTAAAAAGAGAATTGGTAAAATTGATGCACCCAAACGCAGTCGTAACAATAAAAATGAACAATGTAACTGTTGCACCTGATATTATTTCTCAAATCATTGCATTTGTTATGTTTTATATCGCAATTTTCTTTATCAGTGGACTTTGCGTGTCTATAATTGAAAATGATTTTGTAGTTGGATTTGCAGGCTCAATGTCGACTTTGAGTATATTAGGTGTAAGTTTCGGGCATGTAATTGGTTCTGCGGGTGATTACGGAACATTATCGCCAATTACAAAAATAATTTTTATGTTTAATATGATAGTAGGACGTTTAGAGTTAATTCCTGTTTTAATCTTGTTAAACAAAGATTTTTGGACTGTTAAAAGATAAGGAGAAAATTTATGAAATTTCACACAGAGTATTTGTGGTTTTGCACAGAACACGAACATGATTATATAAATATTACCGACGAGGTTGAAGAAATTTTACGCAATAGCGGAATTAAAGACGGAATGATTTTGGTTTCTGCAATGCACATTACGGCAGGGGTTTACGTGAACGATGCTGAAAGCGGATTAATCCACGATATTGAACATTGGTTAGAAGATGTCGCACCTGCAAATCCAAATTATTTGCACCACAGAACAGGTGAAACAAACGGTGATGCTCACTTAAAGAGTTTGGTTATCGGACATGAAATTATTGTTCCAGTTACTGACGGTCGCTTAGATTTTGGACCTTGGCAACAAATTTATTATGCAGAATTCGACGGAATGCGTAGAAAACGTGTAATCGTAAAGGTTATGGGCGAATAATTAACCAAAAAGTTTAAACGCATTATAAGAACTTCTAACAAGCGGTGCAATTTGATATTTTTCAAATCCCGCTTGTTTTGCTAATTCGTTTAAATGTTCAAATTCTTCTTCTGTGTAGTATTTATCGACTTCTAAATGTTGTTTTGACGGTTGAATATATTGCCCAACGGTTAGAATATCGCAACCAACTTCTCTTAAATCTGCAAAAGTTTGTTTGATTTCGTCCTCAGTTTCGCCTAAACCAACCATTAAACCTGATTTTGTTGGAATATCAGAATTTTCTTTTATATATTTTAAAACCTCTAATGAACGACGATAATTTCCTTGTGGACGTGCAGTTTTAAAAAGTCTTTCAATTGTTTCAATATTATGGTTGAAAACGTCAGGGTGTGCCTCAATAATTGTGTTTAAAGCATTTTTATCGCCTTTAAAATCAGGTGTTAGAATTTCGATTTTTGTATTTGGTGAAACCTTTCGAATTTTTTTAATTGTTTGTGCAAAATGATTTGCACCGCCATCAGGCAAATCATCACGAGTTACTGAGGTTATAACCGAATATTTTAAACCCAATTCACTAACCGCTTTTGCTAATTGTTGAGGCTCATTTGTATTTAAAGGTTCAGGTTTTTCGCAACCAATATTGCAATAACGACAATTTCGAGTGCAAACCTTGCCCATAATCAAAAATGTTGCGGTGTTTTTTTGATAACATTCGTTTTTGTTTGGGCAACGAGCATTTTCACAAACGGTATTTAAACAGTTGTGCTTTAAAATGTTTCGAACTGTTTTTGTTTTTTCTGTGTCAATAATTTGTCGTTTTAAATAATCTGGAAGTCTTTTCATAGTCCTAAAATGCTTTCGTAAACACCCTCAGAGAAAGTTGGGTGTGCAAAACAAACTTTTTTGAAATCCTCAATACTTACTTCATTTTGCATTGCAATTGCAAACTGATGAATTAAAGCAGAGGCTTCTTTAGAGATTATGTGAGCCCCAATAATCTTGTCCTCGTAAGCCAAAACCTTTATAAATCCTTCGATTTCGTTGTCGCAGTGTGCTTTTCCCAAGGCTCTTATAGGATAAACTGATTTTTGATAACTTCCTGCTGGCAAATCTTGTTCGTTCGCACCAATCCAAGCGATTTCAGGAATTCCATAAACAACACTTGGAACAAAAATGTTATCAAAATTTATGCCTGAAACTAAGGCTCTTGCTTGATACATTGCAAAGTTTGCTAACATCAATTGTCCGCAAGCATCGCCAATAACGGTTGCTTTGCCGTTTAAATCAGGTTTTGTGATGTTTCTTCCAATTGCAACAAGCACAAAATCAGGACTTAACACTTCTCCGTTTGAAAGTGTAACTTGTTTATTTTCAATTTTTTCAACGGTTGTTGTCGTTTTTAGGTTGATTTTTCTAACCTTAAACATTCTTTCAATGTATTTTGAAACTTCTTCATCGGCAACTGCCAAAGGTCTTGAAGTTGCTTCAACAACAGTAACTTCGCATTCAAGGTCTTTGAAAATTCTTGCCCATTCAATACCTTCTGCCCCTGCACCAATAATTACAACGTTTTGAGGCTTTTGTTTTAATTCAAATAAATCGTCGGAATTCAAAATGAATTCGTGGTCAAATTCGTAGCCTCTCAAACATTTTGGTTCTGAACCTGTTGCAACTACGATGTTTTCGCAATTATAAACTTCACCGTTTGCTTCAACTTTGTTGTTTTCAAGAATTTTTGCCTCGTTTTCAACGATTTCGACATTTTTTGCTTTCAAAGTCTTTGTTAATGCGTTTCTAAGAGTGTCAACGACTTTGTTTTTTCTCTCCATAATTTTTGCAAAATCGACTTGAACATCGTTTGCTAAAATTCCAAGATTTTCCGCATTTTTAACCTCTTTAAAAAGTTCTGCGGTGTGCATTATTGTTTTTGTTGGGATACAACCTTTGTTAAGACAAACTCCACCGATTTTGTCTTTTTCGAATAATACAACTGATTTTCCTTTGTCAGAAGCCAATAAAGCCGTAGTAAATCCTGCAGGGCCTGCACCGATAATTCCGTAATCGTAAGTTTTTGCCATTACTTCTCCTATCTTGTATAAACTCTTGCTAAACGGGCTTTTAAGTGGCATAAAAGTTCATAATGAATTGTACCCATTATGTTTGCCCAGTTTTCAATAGGTAAATCTTCGTCGATAAGTGTAATTGTGTCGCCTGTTTTTGCCTCAATGCCCGTAATATCAAACATCATTTGGTCCATCGCAACATTTCCTACTTGTTTAACTTTTTGTCCGTTAAGTTTTCCGTAAAACTTGTTAGAAATCAAACGAGGAATGCCGTCTGCATATCCCAAAGGTACTGTTGCAATTGTGGTTGGTTTGTCGGCAACAAAAGTGTGTCCGTAACTTACACCCTCACCTTTTTCGATTTCGTGAAGGTGTATAATTCTTGTTTTTACTGACATCGCTTGTTTTAAGTTTATTTTTTGAGCCTCAGGAATTAAGTCAGGATAAAGTCCGTAAAGACCAATTCCGCCACGAACCATATTTGATGTGCATTTGTAAACATTACTTGTGATAATTCCTGCGGTATTCAAAATGTGCAAAAGTAATCCGTCAGTGTTTACTTGCGAAATTATATTTTCCCAAATCTCAAGTTGCTTTTGAGTCTTGTCATAATCTTCTGCGTTTGCAAGGTGCGAGAAAATACCCTTCAACTCCATACATTCCATTGATTGAGCTTTTTTTATAAAATCAACGGCATCTTTTGGAGAAACCCCAATTCTGTTCATACCTGTATCAAGTTTAATATGAGTTTTTACAGGAATACCAGTTCTTTCATAAGTTTTTTGGCAAAAATCAATATGTTCTTGAGTGAAACTTGTAACGGTAATATTATGCTCAACTGCGGTAGACAAAGCCCAAAATGGAACTGCACCTAAAACTAAAATGTCCGCATCAATACCGTTTTCACGCAAATTCAAGGCTTCATCAATAGATGCAACCCCAAACATATCAACTCCAAATGCCAACAAAGTCGGTGCAAGCATTGCCGCACCATGTCCGTAAGCATCGGCTTTTACAACCGCAAGGAATTTCATATCGTCAGGGATACATTTTTTTAATTCCTTGATGTTGTTTGAAACGTTGTCTATATTTACTTCCACCCAAGAATCTCTATGGGCATTAATGTTTGATGTTCTTGAAATTTTCATAGCAAATTAAGTATAGATTATTTTTCATCTACTTTCAAGTATTTAACAAAATATGCACAAAATGCTGGAATAATTCCTGCGATAAATAGCATTTGTAAAATACCGAATTTTTGAGCCATAAATCCTAAACCGCTTAATAAAACTCCGACAACTCCCCAACAAAATCCATTTAAAAAACCACCGATAATGCTTTTGTATTCAGGTAATTCTTTTTGTGCCAAAACCATTGTAATTGGAGTTGCAAGCATTAATACAAATGCCATCAAAATGAAGTCTACAAGTGCGATTATAGGGAATGACTTGTATGTAAACACAAATATTGTCATTAAAACTGGCATTGATAACATTGAAATGTAAATGATTTCTTTTGTGCCAAGCCATTTTTCAAATTTAGGGCTGACAAGTGAACCAATTCCGCCTGCAAGCATGAACGCAAATAATGCAGTTCCGATATAAAATGCACTATGACCGAAATCTTTCCATAAAAATGGAAGTAAAATTGCACAACTGCTTGAAATTAAGGCTTTCATTATTGAAATTAAAATAAGAATTTTAATTTGTGTGTTAGAAAAAATTGCACCAAAAACTTTTACGATATTTTTCTTTTCAGGTTTTTTGTCGATGTTAGAAATTTTAGGCACGAAAGAAAACATTACCAATGCAAGCAAAATCCCTGGAATTGCAGTGTATGCCATTTTTTCTAAACCAAAATATTCCGTAACACTCGCAGAAATCATTGGACCGAAAGAATAACCAATTGAGCCAAGACTCAAGAAAATCCCCATATTTTTGGTAAAATCTTCTTTTGTAAATCTAACGACAAACCCAATTCCTTGAGGGTGAAAAATGCTAACTCCAAGGCTTCCAACGATTACGAAAATCGCTAATGATACGAAATTATTTGCACAAGACGATAATGGGAAAAATATTGATGCCAAAAGTAATCCCCAAAATATAAATCCCCTTTTTGAAATGCTATCTGCAAAAAATCCAAAAATAGGTTGAACTAATTGCGAAAATAATTGCGAAACACTCATCAAAAGGGTTGCAAGTGCCATTGAAATGCCGATTTTTGCCGCAATAAAAGGCATAATCGGATTTAAAAATCCTGAATATACGTCAGTTGTGAAATGTGCTGCTGATAACCAGCCAATAATTTTATTTTGTTTAATCTTTTCCATAAGTTCATTTTAAAACAAATTGAATAAAACGTACGTAAAGATATGTTAAGTCTTGAAACGTTGGTATCGTCTGGAACATGCAAAAATACTCTATGTTTTACTGGTGTAGTAATTAAAGTTTTTTTTAAAAAAGTCGTTATTCTATTCATACAAAGTTTTCTAGGTTAGTTGTAAAGGAGTCGCTTATGGTTAGTAATGTTTCAGGAAATGGTAATACATTTGGCGTTTTAACTCAAAAATTAGAAGAAAGAAAAAAGGCATTGGAGTCTTTGAATGCTCAAAAAGAAGCCGTAAAACAAGCAATAACTGACAATAAAGACCAAGTTCAATATCGACAAGGTATTACTGATGCAGACAAAGATAAATTAGCAGAGTATGTTGTTTTACATCAAAACTTGAAAGCACCTGATGTTGTGAATGACCCAGGGGAAAAACCTGTTCAAATTGACTACAATACAACTGATGCAGACGGAAATTCCGTTCCAGATACAGGTGCTTATGGAGATGCACTTGCTAAATGGCAAGATGATAAACTAGCATACGACCAATATCAAAAAGATTTAGAAGATTACAATAACCAAAAATCGGCTCTTGAAGCAAAAATTAACGAATATCAAGAGAAAGGTCAAGAAAATGAAAACTTTTTGAAAAACTTAAATGATATTGCCGCTGAAAAAGAACAAGAGTTGATTAGAACTCAAGGCGGTATTGATGTAAATACTGGTGATGTAGAACGATTAAACAAAGAAATTGCACAAATGGGCAAAGAAGGCATTAGTTTTGGTGTCGAAAATAGTGATAGCGACGGATATTATGCTGCCGTTCAAAGACAATTTGCTCAATTGCAAGATGCTGGAATAATTCCTGCTGATGCAGAACAAAAAGATTTTACTCCTCAAGAGTTGGCTAAATTAGCAAATAAATTGGTAGAATTAGACAAAGCAAATGGTACTGTTGGTGAAAAAGACACTGGCATGTCTGCATATTACAGAACTATGCAAGGTGGCGAATCTTACGGTAATTATTCGTTAGACCAAATTAATGAATTGTTAGAAGCCTCTGGGGCTGGCTCACTTAACTTAAACGAATCTTTTGGTTCTGTTTCTATGGACGATTTAGACAAAATGGGCGATAATTATGCAGAAACTTCGTTTAATAATAGGGTTTCTACTGAAATTACATTACCAAGAGGTGTAGATTTACCAGAAGGTACAACTTTGGCAGAAGGTGAAAAACCAACATTAGAAACCTATGGTTTTATTGCAGAAAAACAACCTGACGGCACTATCGCTTACAAAAAAGGCGGAAAAACTTATACTGCTGAACAAGTAAACGATGAATTCAGAAAAATGGAAACTGAACAAGGCGGAAAACATTATCAAGAAACACTAGAAGAAGCAGAAAAAATGGGTGTTGACCCTGATGTTGCAACAAAAGGTGCGGAAGATAAAAACAAAGCCTTGAAAAAAGCGATAAAAGCAAAAGAAAAAGAAATTGAAGATACTGCTGATAAAAAATATGACAGTGTAAAAGATGATAAAAATTCATCAAAAGACGATATTGCAAAAGCAAAAGCAGAGAAAAATTATGCAATTCAAATTTACAGATATGGCATTGATACTGAAAAAATGACCGCAGATGATATTAAAAATGCTGTTAAAAAAGGTGAATATTGCGAAAAACACGCAGATGATATCAAAAAATACAATATTGATACATCAAAATTAGAAGATAAAGATGCGGTTAAAAAGGCAATTAACGATGCAAAAGAAAAGGCAAAAGCAAAAACTGAAGTAGAATAATTGTTAATAAAAAAGCCCGCCGTCACTTTGTAACGGCGGGCTTTTTGTTGTAAAAATTTAATTTCTAAAATGTTCAATTCCTGTTGTTACAAGTGCGATTTCGTCTTTGTCGCATTGTTCAATAATTTTTTTGTCGTTTATTGTTCCGCCTGCCTCAATTATCAAGGCAATTCTGCCTCTAGCACCTGCGTTTACGACATCAACAGTTGAAAATGCACTGTCTGTTGCAAGAACAGCATCTTTTGTACTGTCGCAAGCATAATCCATCGCACTTTGACATGCTTCTGCAAAGGAAGTTTCGCCCTGTCCGATAGAAATTGTTTTGAAATCTTTTGCGATTACAACTGCGTTTGATTTTGCGTATTTTGCAACTTTAAATGCAAAAATCGCATCTTCAAGTTGTTCTTGTTCAGGTTTTTTCTTTGTTTGAACCTTAAATGAATCTTTTTTGAAGTCTGCCCTATCTGCATCTTGTTCTAAAATTCCAAATGGAGTGATTTTCAATTCTTGAGAAACCGAAATTTTAACTTCTTCAAGAGGAGTGTTGATTTTGACAATTTTTAATGCTTCGTTTTTCTTCAAAATTTCTAGTGCGTCTTTATCATAACCAACTGCCAAAACTAAATCAAATTGGCTTTGTGCAATTTTTTTTGCAGTTCTTTCATCAACAATTTTTGAAAAACCAACGCAAGAATTAATCGCACCAATTGGGTTGCAGTCAACGGCTTTTGAATAAGAATCTGCAAGAGTTTTTCCTAATGCAACTCCGCAAATTAAGCCTGATTTTGTTAATGCAGTTGCAAACACATCATAAAATTCGCCCAATATTTCAACCAAAGTTGTCATATTTAAGTAATTCATGTATGTTAATTCGTTGCCATTTAAAACTTCCCAGTCTAATGAACTTTCGTTTTTATACAAACTAGCCCCTTGTTGAGCGTTTTCTCCTTGTTTAAAATCAACAATTTTTTCTAAATTATCTAACATATTAAAAGTTTCTCCTTTTTGCAAAATAGATATTAACACAAATAATTTTCGTTGAAAACTTTAATTTTAATGTTTAAAAACCTTAAATTTATGCTTGAAATTTTACTTTTTTATGTGATGATATAGATAACGCTAATTATAAAATAGCAAAGTACACAATTATAAAAAGATGAAAAGGAATTAAAGAAATGCCAAGAAAGACACCTTTAGAAAAAATCAGAAACATTGGTATTGCAGCCCACATCGATGCTGGTAAAACAACTACAACAGAACGTATCTTGTTTTACACAGGTAAAACTCACAAAATCGGTGAAGTTCACGATGGTGCAGCAGTAACAGACTTTATGGATCAAGAACGTGAACGTGGTATCACAATTCAATCAGCAGCCGTAACTGCTACTTGGAAAGGACACCAAATTAACGTAATCGACACACCGGGCCACGTTGACTTTACTGTTGAAGTAGAACGTTCATTACGTGTATTAGACGGTGTAGTTGCTGTATTCTGTGCGGTAGGTGGTGTTCAATCACAATCAGAAACAGTTTGGAGACAAGCAAACCGTTACGAAGTTCCTCGTATGGTATTCGTAAACAAAATGGACAGAACTGGTGCTGACTTCTATCGTGTATTAGGTCAAATTAGAGATAGATTAAGAGCAAATGCTTATGCTATCCAATTACCAATCGGTGCTGAAGATAAAATGCAAGGTATTATCGATTTGATGGAAATGAAAGCCGAAATCTACAGAGATGACTTAGGTAAACAAATCGATATCTTTGATGTTGATACATGCGATGAAATTCCACAAGAATTGAAAGACAAAGCACATCAATACAGAGATGAAATGGTTGAAGCAATCGCTGGTGAAGACGATGCTTTAATGGAAAAATACTTTGAAGATCCTGCAACAATCACAGTTCCAGAATTAAAGGCTGCATTAAGAAAAGCAGTTTGCGATAACAAAATCGTTCCTGTAACTTGTGGTACAGCATTCAAAAACAAAGGTGTTCAAATGTTATTGGACAACGTAGTTGATTATATGCCATCTCCAGTAGATGTAAAAGCAATCGAAGGTGAATTAGAAGACGGTACAAAAGTTGAAAGACATTCTTCTGATACAGAACCTTTCGCAGCATTATCATTCAAAGTTATGACTGACCCATTCGTAGGTCGTTTAACATTCTTACGTGTATATTCAGGTGTAATTACTTCAGGTTCTTACGTATTGAACTCTACAACAGGTAAAAAAGAACGTATCTCTCGTTTAGTTCGTATGTACGCAGACCAACGTCTTGAAGAACAAGAAGTTTACGCAGGTGATATCTGTGCAGCAGTAGGTTTGAAAGATACAACAACAGGTGATACATTATGTGATGAAAAAGCACCTATCATCTTAGAAAGAATGGTATTCCCAGAACCTGTAATTTCTGTTGCTATTGAACCAAAAACAAAAGCAGACCAAGAAAAAATGGGTATTGCACTTCAAAAACTTGCTGAAGAAGATCCATCATT
>SAMEA104315436__coassemble_931_pt1 | contig 29545 bp, 26 predicted proteins | sample SAMEA104315436__metabat2_low_PE_046 | metagenome-assembled genome bin SAMEA104315436 (sample SAMEA104315436) | gut metagenome | biome: Monkey gut; feature: monkey-associated habitat; material: faeces | place: China | collected 2013
TCTTTCAGGTTCTTATTCTTCAAGATTAGACATCAAAAAATTAAACGTGGAATGCTGTTTTAGGCTTCCGCTTGCGGATAAATTGCAAAAACAATTTAATTTGAATTATGACAATTTGATTAAATATGCGTATAAATTATTATTGCAAAATCAAGCACATGACGGCATTTGTGGTTGTTCAACTGATGATGTTCATTCAGAAAACATTACTCGTTACAAAAAAATCTTACAAATTTGTCAAACAATTGTCGATGAAGTTAGATTTAAACTAGGTTCAGGCGGTTTAGGCATCAATGTTGGCGATAAACCTTATTCAGGTATCATTGAATTTGAATCAACCGATGAATTAATTGATTTGCAAATGATTTCAAAGAGAAAAGGCTTTGAAAATGATATTTTGCAAGACACTCAAAGAATTCCTGTAACTGAGGATTATCGAGATATTTATACATATTTGGCAGAAGTAAAAGACTTCAAGCCTTTTGAATTAAACGTTTTGCAACCTGTTGAGTCTGAAAAGGATTTAGAGGTTACAGACAATTCAATTTCAAATTCTAAAATTTCATTGAAAGTTATTGGCAACAACATTTTAATTAATAATGATATTCAACTTGAATTTGTTGATTACATTGACAATGGCGACAGTTACAACGATGGACCAGTAAAAGATGATTACGGAATTACGGCTGACATTGTTTCTACAAAAAAGGTTGTCGACGGTGATTTGCGTTCTGCTTTAAAAATTGAAACGTCGTTTTTTGATGTGATAGTTTCGCTTGATAAACATTCTGAGTTGCTGAAATTCAATATTGACTGGATTAACGAGGATAAAAATCATTTAATTCAAGCAAAATTTGTTTTGAATAACGATATAAATCAAACATATTCAGAGGATTTCAACGAATTAATCGTTAGAAATTTCGACTGCCACTACGATATCAGAAAAAATCTTCCTGACAAAAAAGGTATAGAGGCAAAATCAAACACTGCACCAATGCAAAGATTTGTTTGGGCAAATGATTTCGGTATTTTTACTAAAGGAATTACTCAATATGAAGTTTTTGAAAATATGCTCTCAATTCCTTTAATTCGTGCAACAGGAGTGATTTCAAACCCTTATAATAGTTCTCGTTCAACTCCTGCTGGTCCACCTTTAGAAACGCCAAATCTTCAAATGCTATGCAAAAATTCAGTAGAATTTGCCCTTTATTGCGGTGATATTGAGGGTTACGAGAGAGATCTTGATAAAGTATTTTGTCCTGTAATTTTTTAAATATTAAAAATTGTTTACAAAAAGGCAATTTTTTTTAAGAAAAATACTTTATAAAAGGGTAAGGTTAGGAAAAAGTTTTGACGACAAGTTTCGCAATATTCCTGATGTGAAATGCAAAAGGTGAATTAACGCTGATAAGATTGCACAATTCATTCGCTGTTATCGGAACTAGATAAGGGAATCAGGCTCTTATATCTAACAAGTGTGTAAAAACATTTTTAGCGACAGTTTTAACTGTCGCTTTTTTAATGTAAAAATTTTTAGTACAACGGAATTGGGATTAAATATTTGTAGAAATTGTATTCATCAAAGGTTTTTGGCAAACCTCTCCAATATCTGTAAATCAATAAGCCTTGTCTTTCTAGTTCGTATCCGATTTCTTCGTCGTGCGTGTAAAATGGGTAAACAAACGGCATTTCGTCTTTTTCTAGTGAAAAATGAAGTTCGTTTTTGTTTCCAAAAAGTTCTTTGTAATGGTTAAAATTATTTAATCGAACAATTTTTTCTTGCTCAAAATTAATTCTGCTCATAATTTTTTCTGTTGTTTTTGACATATACATAATTTGTTCTTCGTCAAGCCTATTTTCGTTTTTGACGATTTTTTCGTAGGTCATGTCCTCATCAATTTCGTAATCATCGGCAGTTCTAAAAGGTCTATCTAAAATTTTTTCTGTGTGCAAATATGCACCATCTAAAACTCCATATTGCATTTGAAAGAATTTTCTAAGTGAAGAAAATGATGCCATGCCATGTGGCTCAGAATAGAAAGCATGTGAATTATCGACAATTAAATTTCTATATTTTTTCTCCAAAAATCTTACGTTATTTGTGCAAATTCCAAAATAATTTGGGTACAAAATATAATCATCAAATCGAAATTTCTTTGTAGGTAAAAATTTGTCGTCGATGTGATAATATTCTATATTTACGATTTCTTTTTGCAAAACTGATTTTACACTAGGGCAAATATAGTATGGAACGTGAATTGTGCCAATTTTATATGCCTTAATTAAATATCTTAAACAATTTCTAGCAGTGTTTAATTTTATGAGTTGTTTCAATTATTATCTGTCCTCAAGTTTTACTATAACACTGTGTCTGTTTGTTGTTCCGCCCTCTTTTCTGTAAGAGTAAAACAAATCGTTGTCGCAAGATGTGCAATATGGGCATACGTCAATGTGTTTCACACCAAGTTCTTCAAGTTGACGTTTGTTGATTTCTTTTAGGTTTACGTAAATTTTTCCGTTTCTGATTTCGTAAAGTCCTTTGTTGTTTTCAACTGAAACCATGCTCATATTAAATACGTCTTCTTTTACTTCGTAGCAACAAACTGAAATTGCTGGACCAATTGCAACTCGTACATCTTCAATGTTTGTTCCAAATTCGTCCATCATTCTCAAAATTGTTTTTGTTCCAATTCTGCCAACTGTACCTTTCCAACCTGCGTGAATGACTGCAACAATATTTTGTTTTTTGTCATAAGCAACAAGTGGTGTGCAATCCGCAAAATTTAGAAAAACGGCTTGTTCGTGATTTGTAAGAATTAGTGCATCTGCTTGTGGGTAGTAAGTTTTGCCTAATTCAGCAACATCAACTGTGTCTGTATGTCTTTGCTCAGGATAAATCAAATTATCTTCAGTTATTCCAAGTTCTTCGCAAAACATTTTTCTATTTTCAGCAACAATTTCTTGCATTTCAGGTTCTTTTGACTTTATTGGGCATTCTCTTGTTGTGAAAAAATGAGTTAAACCGTCTAAAATATCAGTTTTCATTACTGTTTTGTCGTGTAGTTTTTCTAAATAGAACATAAAAATCCTTTCAAAGTTTCAATTGATCTATTTGCAAGTAATTCGTTTTTAAGTTTTTTATTTTTTCTTTCTTTTTTAGGTAATTCAACAGGCGGAACGATAGCCCAATTTGAATTCATCGGCTGAAAATGTTTCAACTCGCTTGAAGAAATGTATTTGCACAACGCACCTAGCATTGTTTCTTGCGGAAGTGTGATTAAATTTTCGCCTTTTACAAATCTTGCCATGTTTAATCCTGCAAGCAAGCCTGTTGCAATTGATTCTGTATAGCCCTCAACACCTGTAATTTGACCTGCAAAGAATAAATTTTCACGTTTTCTTGTGTTTAAAGTTGCATTCAAAACTTGTGGACTATTGATGAAAGTGTTTCTGTGCATAACTCCGTATCTTACGATGTTTGCGTTTTCAAGCCCTGGGATAGAATGCACAAGTTCTTTTTGAGCACCCCATTTTAAATTTGTTTGAAAACCTACAAGGTTAAATAAAGTTTTTGCCGCATCGTCTTGACGTAATTGAACAACCGCCCAATTTTCTTCGTTTGTACGTTTGTCGACTAAACCAACAGGTTTCATTGGTCCAAAACGTAAAGTGTCAGTACCTCTTGAGGCTAAAACTTCAACAGGCAAGCAACTTTCGAAAAATTTTGCATCTTTTTCAAAGTCGTGTAACTCAATTCTTTCTGATGTTGTCAAAATTTTATAAAATTTTTCGTATTGCTCTTTGTTCATAGGGCAATTTATATAAGAAGCCTCGCCTTTGTCGTAACGGCTTGCCCAAAAAGCAACATCGAAATTGATGCTATCTTTTGTAACGATAGGTGCTATCGCATCAAAAAAATGCAAATTTTTTGTATCTGTGAATTCTTGAAGTTTATTTGCTAAATCTTCACTTGTTAGTGGTCCTGATGCAACAATAACAGGCTTATCTGTCGGAATTTCTGTTAATTCTTCTTTTATTAACTCAATATTTTCGTTATTTTTGATAAGTTCTGTAATTTTCTTGCTGAAACCAACTCTATCAATAGCAAGTGCATTTCCTGCAGGAACTCTGCATTCGTAAACTGTTTTTATTAACTCTCCGCCTAAAATCTCCATTTCATGTTTTAAAAGTCCGCTAGCATTTGTAATATCAGCAGAACCTAGCGAATTTGAACAAACAAATTCTGCACAATCTTCACTAACATGAGCCCCTGTTGTTTTTTTAGGACGCATTTCATATAATTTAACTTTTATTCCTTGTTTTGCAAGTTGTAAGGCTGCTTCACTTCCAGCCAACCCTGCACCGATTATTATTACTTCCATAAGATTAGTATAAAATAAAAATATTTGTTGTAAAATAAGATTATGGATAAGAAAAATATTTTAATCGTCTTTGGAACAAGACCAGAAGTTATTAAATTAGCACCTGTAATCATTGAATTGAAAAAACATGATGATTACAACGTTATTGTGTGCAACACTGAACAACAAAAAGAACTTTCTAATCAAACTTTAGAGTATTTTGGTTTGAAAGCAGATATAAATTTAGACTGTATGCGTCCAAATCAATCTTTATCAGAAGTTCAAACAAGAATTATGCTTGGGCTTGAAACAGTGTTCAAAGATAATACAATTGATGCAACAATTGTTCAAGGTGACACAATGTCTGTTTTAACAGGTGCTTTGGTAAGTTTTTATCACAAAGTCCCAGTTTTCCACGTTGAGGCAGGACTTCGTTCTTACGATATTTATGAGCCATTCCCTGAAGAAGTTATGCGACAAATGACTTCTCGTGTTGCTCAATTACACTTTGCACCGACAGAGGTAAATAAACAGGCTTTATTAAAAGAGGGTATTGAGGAATCTATGATTACAGTTACAGGTAACACTGTAATTGATGCTTTGTTCTGTTTGTCAAATGAAGTTATTGAAAAATCTGCAAAATTCTTTGAAGAAAAAAATATTAATGTAAATGATAAATTAGTTTTAATTACCGCTCACAGACGTGAAAATCATGGCGAAAGAATTGATAGAATTATAAAAGCGATTTATGATTTGGCAAACAAGTATTCAGACCACGAGTTTGTAATACCTGTTCACCCAAACCCAAATGTAAAAAATAAAATTCACGAGCATTTAGGTAATATCAAAAATATTCACCTATTAACTCCGTTGGATTATCCATATTTAGTATATTTAATGAAGCATGCAAAATTAATATTGACAGATAGTGGCGGAATTCAAGAAGAAGCACCAACTTTTGGGTGTCCAACTCTTGTAATGCGTTATGAAACAGAACGTCAAGAAGGTATTGAGGCAGGTGTTTCAACTCTTGTAGGTGCTGATTACGACAAAATTATGAAATTGAGCGAAGATGTGCTTTCAAAAGATAAATCTCAAAGCCGTCTAACTACTCAAAATCCTTATGGCACAGGAAAATCTGCTCAAATTATTGAAAAATTAATTAGAAATTATTTTTCTAAATAAGAAATAATTGCATTTAAGCCTAGATTATAAGAATTTGCACCAAATCCACAGATTTGACCAATACAAACTGGTGCAAGTAGTGAGTTGTGTCTAAATTCTTCTCTGGCATGGATATTTGTCAAATGGATTTCAACAACAGGCACTTGAACTGAGGCTATGGCATCTCTAATCGCAACACTTGTATGCGTGTAACCGCCAGCATTTAGAATAATTCCGTCATAATTGTTTCTTGCTTGTTGAACTTTATCAACTAAATCACCCTCGTGATTTGATTGGTAGCAATCAAGTTCAATATTTTTTGAAGTCGCTTCATTCTTTAAATTATTTTCTATATCGTTTAAAGTTATAGTTCCATATTTTTCAGGTTCTCTTGTGCCTAGTAAGTTTAAATTTGGACCATTTAATAATAATATTTTCATTTTTTCCTCAATTTTTTAACATTTTTACAGAAAAATTATAACAAAAACAACAAAAATTTAATAATATGTGATTAATTTGTTAATTTGTGGTATATTAAATTTATAAAGGAAAATTAGAGGTATAAATGGAAGATAAAAAACAACAACGTCGTTGGTATGACAAAGATCCAGTATTAAAAGAGGCTTTGGAGTTATTAAGACTTGCTCCAGGGGAAAAAAGAGATGCTGCTGCTGAATACTTGATTACACTTCAAGAACAAGTTGCTGGCGAAGTTATTGAAAAAATCCATGACATTATGTGCGAATATCATGGCAAAGGTCGTCGTTGGTATGACAATGACCCTATTGTTATGAAAGCCATTGAGTTGTTGCGTGTTGCTCCACCAAAAACTCAAAAAGATGCTGCACTAAAACTTTTAACCGCTTTAGATAACAATAAAGGCGGTGGAATGGAATTAGTTAAAGATTAGTTTTTTATTTTCATATAAATAAATTTATTATGAAAGATATTCAAAATGAATTCGATTCAAGAGGAATTGATATTCAGAAAGTTGGGATAAAAAATTTTAGTATTCCCTTAAATATTCGTCGAAAAAACTCATCAAATCAAGTTGTTAATGCAAATGCTTGTATGTCTGTTTCGTTGCCTAAACATTACAAAGGAACGCACATGTCAAGATTTGTCGAAATTCTGAACGAATGGCAAACAAAAGATATGCTTGGCTCTGATTTGAAAGGTTGTGTTGAGGCAATTGTTGACAAACTTTCGGCAGTTAATGGCGAATTGGTTTTGTCATTTGAATATTTTGTAAAAAAAATAGCACCTGTTTCAAAATATGAATCTGTAATGCCTTATGAATGCACTTTTAAAAGTGTTTTGAGTAATTACAAATCAGAAAATGAAAATTACAAATTTATGTTAGGTGTGAAAGTTCCTGTTTTGACTTTGTGTCCTTGTTCAAAAGAAATTTCTGAGTATGGGGCTCATAATCAACGTGCGATAGTAAATGTAAATGTTTCTTATGATAGAAATGAGCATATTTGGATAGAGGATTTGATAGAAGTTGTTGAAAAATGTGCTTCAAGTCCTGTTTATCCTCTTTTAAAAAGGGAAGATGAAAAGTTTGTAACTGAAAACGCATATAATAATCCAAAATTTGTGGAAGATGTTTTGCGTGATGTTATTGTTGAATTTCGCAAAAATCCTATAATTAATGAATTTGAAGTCGAATGTGAATCAATGGAAAGTATTCATAATCATTCTGCTTGGGCTTACCAAAAAGAAGTTAAATAATTTTTATATAATGTTATATTTCATTGATTTTAGATTTTTGTTAAATTATAATAGTTTTATTAGTAGAGAAATATGATAGAGTGTGTATAAAATGTCGGAAATAGATAATAAAATAGAACAAGAAGAAAAAGATTTAAACGAAGAATATAATGTTTTTTTGAAACATTTGCAAGCAGAAAAAGAAGATACTTCAAACTTTGCAAGAACCTTGTTTGGTTTTGTAATTGTTTTTTGTGCAATAATCTTACTTTTGCTTATTGCATCTGAAAATAGAGATAAAATTATTCAAACCTTTGGTGAAGATTCATTTATAACAAAGGCTTTGTTAATCCTTCCTCAAAGTTCAGCAAACAAACAAAGAGTATCTTTTGGACTTCCTTTTATCCAAAAACGTCAAAATATTTTGCTTGTAGGTGTTGATTCAAACGGTTCACAAACTGACCCTTGGAGAGGTACAAGAACAGATACTATTATTATTTTAAATGTCGACCCTAGAACAAAATCTATAAATGCAATTTCAGTTCCTCGTGATAGTAAAGTTTATTTACCAGGGGATTATGGTATTCAAAAAATCAATTCAGCACATGCTATTGGCGGAATTGAGATGACTAAAAAAACTTTAGAAAAAACTTTAGGGATAAAAATTGACCACTATGTGATGATTCATGATGAAGCGGTTGTTCGTATTGTCGATGCTTTGGGTGGTGTTCCTATTTACGTTGAAAAGAATATGTTCTATCACGACTATTCAGGTAATCTTCACGTAAGTTTATCAAAAGGCTTAAATGTTTTAGATGGTCATAATGCAGTTGGTTACTTGCGTTTTAGAAAAGATGGTTTGGGTGATATTGGCAGAACTCAACGTCAACAATATTTCTTAAAAGGTTTAATGGAAAAATTGCAAACTCCACAAGCAATTGAAAAAATTCCTGATTTGTTAGATGCAATTACAACTTATGTAAGAACAGATATGTCTTTCTATGAAATTTCTCAATTTGCTGCCTTGTCTAAAGGAATTGATATTGATAAAATTCAATTTGCTACTCTCCCTGGTGCACCAAACAAACATGGTTATATTAGTTATTGGATTTTAGACCCTGAAAAAACTCAAGATATGGTAAATCGTATGATTTATCGTGATAGATTTAATGATTCAAATAAATTGTATAATGTTGGTATTAGATATTCTTCAAATTCAGTATCTACTGCAAATTCTTTGAAATCAAAAGTTGAAGAACTAGGTTATAACGTAAATTGCTTTGGACCATCATCTATTCCGCACTCTCAATTTATCGCACACGATTTGAGTGTTTCAAACGAATTTTTCAATTGGATGAAAGGCAAAGCACCTGAGTTGAACAAAATTCAATTTGTATATAATCCAGACAAAGCATATTGTACTTCAAGCGATATGACAATATTGTTAGCAGGAGAATAGAATGGTTTTTGTAATAATTGTTGTTGTAATCTTATTATTCTTGGGTTATTTAGTAAAGTTAAATCAAGATTTGCTTACTAATAAAGACAATATATTAAGAGCCTTGGCTGGTTTAGATGCAATAATAATCAAGAAAAATATGGCTATTCTTGAAATCTTAGGTTATGCTCAAGACACTATGATTAAAGAGGGTAACCTAATAAAAGAATTGTTTACAATGCGTCATGACATTAACAAGGTTCGTCCAAAAATCGCAAACGCTGCAGCAAGATATCAAATGCAGATTGAATTTGATAAAAAAGTGGAATTCCTACTAGGGGCAGTTGTTAGATACCCTGAATTATCAAAAAATGCAGGATTTCAAAAATGTTTGCAAGATTACGCAAATATAGAACGTGTTTTTAATGAAAAAGTTGAACAATATAATGTTGCGGTTGATAAGTTAAATTGGTCAATAAATAGTTTTCCAAGTAGCATTTTGGCTCAAGCAACTAACACAAAAGAGCCACCGCCACGTTACGAAAGATAATTTGAAACAAAATTCTCACATTTTCGTCTATAAATTTGTCGGAAGTAGTGAGGATTTTTTTTATGAATATTTTACAAAAAAAGCAATCAAATTTGCTTGAAAAATGGGACGAATTTGATTTTTGCGATGATGAATTAGAGTCAGATGATGTAGAGCCGAAAACGTTTAGTTGTATTGCAAAAGATGACGATTTATTGCAAATGTTTTTGAAAGATGTTGGCAAAACAAAATTGCTTTCTGCAAAAGAAGAATTATTTTTGGGACAAGTAATCAAAGAGGGCAAAAAAGAGGAGTCTATAAAAGCAAAAAAACAACTTGTTCAGGCAAATCTTAGACTTGTTATTAGTATTGCAAAAAGGTATGTTGGGCAAGGAGTATTATTTTTGGATTTGGTTCAAGAAGGCTCAATTGGCTTGATTAAGGCTGCCGAAAAGTTTGATTATACAAAATCTTTTAAGTTTTCAACTTATGCAACTTGGTGGATAAAACAAACAATTATTCGTGCCATTTCAAATTCTTCTCGCTCAATTCGAATTCCTGTTCACATGAACGACAAAATTCGCAAATACAAAAAAGCAGTTCTTGATTTGACTTTTGAATTAAATAGAGAGCCAAGCGAAAAAGAGTTGGCAGAAAGGTTGGGGGTAAGTTTAAAAAGAATTCGAAGTATTAAAAAGGCAATAATAAAAGAGCCAATAAGTTTAGATACGCCAGTTACAGATGATTTGAATGTTCAGGATTACATTGTGGATAAAAGTTACAAATCACCTGAGGAACAAGCACAAGTTTCGGATTTGTTTACGAGTATTCCACACTTGTTGGAAAATCTTGACGAACGTGAAAGACGTATATTACAACACAGATTTGGCTTGAACAAAACTAAGCCGAAAACTTTAGAACAATTGGGTAAAATTTTAGGATTTTCAAAAGAAAGGATTAGGCAACTTGAAGAAATTGCCATAAAAAAACTTAGAGATAACAAAAATATTGATAATTATCGTGAGTTTTTAAATTAATTTCTTGTCTGTATGTTAATTATTGCAACCATTGTCCAAAATATAAAGTGTATTTGTGGTCTGAAGAAAACAGTGTCAACAAAGCCATGAACCATTAGTCCGATAATTGATGCAACTGCTGATGTTACAACGATTACGGCTAAAATATTTGTGCTGTTTTTTATGTAATTAAACGCATCTTTTATTGCCAAAATTAAGAATGCAACAAAAGAAATTAATGCGAAAATTCCGCTTTCAACGGCAGTTTCAAGGTAAATGTTGTAAGCACTTAAAGCATCAAAACCTGTTTTCATATAAAGCCCATAGATTTCTCTAAAGTTTTTGTTGCCAAGTCCAATACCTAATAGCCAGTTGTCTTTGAACATATCAAGACAAGAGTTGTAAACATTAAACCTGAAAGAATTTGAACTGTCTTCTCTCATAATAAATATAGATAAAATTCTTGCTCTTAATGAGGTTACAGAAAGCACTAAGGCTGAGCCAACAACGACAAGTCCGCCAACTGTGTTGATAAAAATGCTTTTGTATTCGTTCCAAAAGAATTTTGCACTAACTAAAATAATTATTGCTAAAATTGCAAAAAGTCCTAAATATGCACCTCTGCAACCTGTTTGGAATAACACATACATCGCTAAAATTGAGAAAATTCCTGAAATTATTGATGGAGTTAATCTGTTTTTGTAAATAAAATATCCAGTAACTGCAAATAGAGTCGGAATTGTAGCAACTAAATATCCGCCAAATAGGTTTGGATTTAATGGTTTTAAAGTTCCGTAAACTCTGTTTATAACTTCTTCAGGGTTAAGGTATGAAGTGTCTTGCCATGTTGAGATTGCCTCAGGTCTAACGACTGTTTGAATTAAGCCATGCAAAACTTCGAACGAAACGCAACCTGCAATTGTGAAGATTATCCACCAAATTTTGTCTTTGTTGTTTTTCAAATATTGAACTACTGACAAATAAAAACCTAGGTAAATAACAATTTTTGTAAATCCTTTTAGGCTCAACATAAATAATGAAGAACCGCAAAGGCTTATTATTGCAAACATAAAATATGCAAGCAAAAATAATTCAAACTTATTGCATTCAAGTTTTTCGCCTTTTTTTATCAATAATTTTACGAAAGTCAAAACTGTTGCTACAATTGCGAAAATCCCAATAGAGTCTGACTGTGCAAATACTGACGTAACAATGACCGCTAATATTGAAAATAATATTAGCGAGTCAAGGTTTTGTAAAATTCTGCTATTTTGATATAAAAAGTCTAGTTTATTTTGAAAAAATGCAAAAAGTTTGTTAAACATAATTAGCCCATATTTTGTTCTTGTTTATTTACATCAGGTTGGGTTTGTGCATAACCACCTTGTTGTTGAGGTTGAACTTGTCCGTAACCTTGTTGAGGTGCTTGTGCTTGTGGTTGCAAAATTCTAACGTCTGAAACTGTACCGTTTAATTTGTAACTTGGACCTTCAAGTGTTACAGGCAAACCAATTTTGATTTTGTTTCCGCCAACAACTGCACCGTCTTTAGTGATTTTTGCACTTTCGTCAACCAAAGTAACAATCATATCGTATAAAAATGCTTGAGAAACATCTTCAACCATTATTGCAACGTCTTTTCCACCTTTGTTGTTTGGAACAAGAGTTTTTTTAGTGTCAATTCTTGCATCAAGAACTTTTAAATCAGTGTAAGGAACATTTCTAATAGTGATGAAAGTTTTATCACCAGGGTTGATAGGTGAAACATTACCTGTTAAAGTTACACCTCTCAAAAATACTTGAAAACCAATTGTAGCCTTTGCTTCAATTTGTTTGTCTGCTGTTCCTCTGAAGTGGAACATTGTTAAAACTCCAACTGATAATGCAATTACAATACCAGCGAAAATAATCCAGTCTACTGGTTTAATGTCTGATACTAAATCTTTTAATTTTTCTAAATTCATAAGTGTATCTCCTTATTTATATTTCAATTTTATTTAGTGTACTTATTAATTCGTCAATAGTTGTTGTTGCACAACCAAATTGTTTGATAACGATACTTGCGGCGATATTGCCGATTACCGCAGCGTAAAGAGGTTCAGCCCCAACAGAAAGCCCCATTGAATAAAGAGCAGTAACTGTATCGCCTGCACCTGTTACATCAAACACTCTTGAACGGTTGAAAACAGGTATTATATCAGAACTTCCGTCTTTGTTTACTGAAATCATTCCGTCAGCACCGCAAGTTATAAGAACTGATTTTGCGTTTGTTTTTTCGATAATATTTTTACCTGCTTCAATAATTTTTTCTTGTGAAGAAAGTTCAATCCCTGTAAATTTTTGCGTGTCAGGTAAATTTGGAGTCATAGAAGTTACATTTTTGTACTTGTCTAAGTCTTTTTGTGCGTCTACAACAACAACTTTTCCTAATTTATTTGATAATTCAATAGTTTTATCAATAACTTTTTGAGTTAAAACTCCGATGTGATAATCTGAAAGAATTATTGCATTGTGTTCAGGAATTGCTTTTTCCAAATTTTTTATGATTAAATCTTCAGTTTCAGGTTTAATTGGTGCTTTTGTTTGTCTGTCAATTCTAACTATTTGTTGAGTAACTGATTGAGAGCATGCACCTGAAATTCTAGTTTTTGTAACAGTTTTTCTGCCCTTTTCTTCAACTAAATATGAACAGTTGATTTTTGCATCTTCAAAGGCTTGTTTTAGTTGTCCTGCTTGGTAATCATCACCAACAACACCAATTACACTAACTTGTCCGTTGTTAATTGTTGATGCGTTATGAGCGGCATTTGAAGCAGCACCTAACAAAACTTTTGTTTCTGTGTGTTGCAAAATCAATACTGGTGCTTCTCTTGAAATTCTTTCGGTGTCACCGTAAATCATTTCATCAATTGCTAAATCGCCTACAACTAAAACCTTTGTGTCTTTTAATTTTTTTATATATTCAATAAGTTTTTCTTTATTTATATTCATGCTATAACTTTCATCTATTTTGATTATTGATAATTGGAAATAAATACTTTATAATAATTAAAGTTTATCATAAACATAAAATTGAGGTAACATTTTGACAATAGATGATAAAAATTTTAATACAGATAATCAAGAAAATGTAGAATTTAACCAAAATTCTGACGATATTCAATTTGATGACAATATAGATATTGATGCTTTGCAAAACCAATTGCAAGCACATATTTCGGCAACAGAAAATATTGTTTACGATATTGAAAAACCAATGGAACAAACCGATGTAAACAATTCTAGTGATGAATCTGCAAATATTGAAGAATTTTCAGAATTGTTGGCAAAACCTGAAACCAATGAAAATCAATTAGTTCCTGCGACAGAAAACACTCCTCTTGAACCTGTTTCTGACGGAACTGTTTTGCCTGTAAATCAACAACCTCAAGAAAAATTGAAACTTCAACCAGGGGAAAAGAAGTTTGTTATTTATATTGAACCTGAAAATATCGATTTTATTGAAAGTTTATCAATAAAAGATAGAAAAAAAGTTATAAATAGAGTTCTTCATTACGAAGATAAAAATGTTAGACTTAAAAAAGAACGTCGAGAAAGAGCGAAGTTTACAAAACAAGTTATAATTATGGTTATAACCGTTGTTGTGTCTTTGCCGTTTTTCTTTATGCTTTTGAATAAATCAATTGAATTGACTATTATAAATTATCAACAAGCACAACAAAATTTTGTAAAATTATATAAAGAACAAGGTAAAATTAAGTCTTACAAAAATTTCCAAAAGAATTTTGATTAATTGTAAGTTTTGTTACATTTTGTATCACTAACTTTTTTTTCTTTTTTTAAATTGTATAATTAACTTACACACATGTAAAAATGGGTGTTTTTATAGATAATTAGACAATTTAGATAAGCACGGAGAAGGAAAATCAGGTATGATTACACTTAATTACAACAATGCTGATGCAAAAGTTATCGGTAAAGATCATGGTTTAAACCTTGAAAAAGAATTTTCAAATTACAAAAATGACATTGAAAAAATCATTAAAGACTTAAACCAAAGAAAAGACAAAAACGGTCAATGGTTACAATGGATGAACTTAGGCTACAATGAAGAAACTGTTTGGTATGTAAAAGAATTTGCAGCAATGGTTCAAGGTAGATATGACAATGTTTTAGTTCTTGGTATTGGTGGTTCAGCATTAGGTGGTATTGCTGTAACAGAAGCCTTATTGAAACCATATTGGAATTTATTAACTCCAGAACAACGTAACGGCATGCCAAGAATTTTCTTCTTGGATAATATTGACCCTGACCAAATCACTGGCTTGTTACAAGTTATTGATTTGAAAAAGACATTAGTTAATGTTATTACAAAATCAGGTTCAACTGCTGAAACTATGTCGCAATATATGATTATCAAAAATCTTATGCAACAAGAATTAGGCGATGATTACAGAAAAAATATTGTTGCTACAACAGACCAAAAAACAGGTATTTTAAGACAACTAGCAGATCAAGAAGGCTACAAAACTTTTGTAGTTCCTGATGATGTAGGTGGTCGTTTCTCAGTATTCTCAGCAGTTGGTTTATTACCATTCGCTTTAGTTGGTATTAATATTGATGAAATGATTAACGGTATTAAAGATATGGATTTAGAATTGAAAAATACTGATATCCACAAAAATATCGCTGCTCAAAATGCTTTAATTCACTTCTTAATGGATACAAAGAAAGACAAAAATTTATCAGTAATGATGCCATATTCAAGCAGATTGAAATACATTTCTGATTGGTATGTTCAATTATGGGCTGAATCATTAGGTAAAGAAGTTAATAACAAGGGTAAAAAAGTAAACTGTGGTCCTACACCTATCAAGGCTTTAGGTGCAACAGATCAACACTCTCAAATCCAATTGTATAACGAAGGTCCTAATGACAAAGTTATCAACTTCATCAGAGTTGAAGAATTTGATAAAACTTTAGAAATTCCAAAAATCTTTGAATACACTGGAATTGGCTATTTAGGTGGTAAAACTATCAACCAATTGATTAATGCAGAAGCAGATTCAACAAGAGTTGCTTTGTCAGACTACAAACGTCCAACAGTAACTATTTCATTACCAAAAGTTGATGCTTACAACGTTGCTCAATTGTTGTACATGTTAGAAGTTCAAACAGCAATTGCTGGTGAATTATACAAAATCAACACATTCAACCAACCTGGTGTTGAACAAGCAAAAAATTACACTTACGCTTTAATGGGTAGAGCAGGATATGAAGAATCTGCAAAAACTCTTAAAGAAAAAATGGCTAAACAATAACAAATGAAAAAAATAATAATATTATTTTTAATAATATTTTTAACAGGTTCGATAACTGTTTCAGCAGAAGAAGGATACGTCCTTAAAGCAAAAATCTCAATGATTAATGCTGTGCCGAAACAGTTTTTCGGCACTTGGAGTGTTCAGTCTGTTCAAATTTCAACTGACAGTCCAAAAACTTTTTCAAAAGGTAGTCATGATTTGTGGAACTTACGACGCAGTGGTAACGTCATAGAATTACGTAACCCTGTTACCGCTGCAGTTGCAGAGATTTACTTAGATGATGTAAATGAGAATGAAATTGTTTTTACTCATTATGACAAAGATGGTAACACTTCAATAAAAGATACTGTAAAAATAAAATTAAATGGTGAAACCTTTTACGGTACAAATGAGTTAGTCTTAACAACAGTTCGATACGATGAGTACACAAGAAGAAAAATAACCGAAACAAAAACGGCAGTATATGACATAAAGGGTTCAAAATTAAAAGGATCAGAAATATTTGAGGGAATTTATGGGCAGTAAAGAATTTGATATTATAATTTTAGGTGGCGGACCTGCAGGACTTAGTGCAGGCATTTATGCAGCAAGAAGTGCGGCAAAAGTTGCGATTATTGATATAAGCATGTTGGGTGGACAACCAAGTAATTACTTGGAATTAGAAAATTACCCAGGGGTTTCAAAAATCGGTGGTTACGATTTGATGGAAAAAATGGAAGAACATGCTGATATGTTCGGAATTGAGAAATTCCCAATGGAAGAAATCCAAAGCGTTGATTTGTCTTCTGAAATCAAAACTGTAACAACTTTAAACGGCGAATTTAAGGCAAAATCAATTATTATTGCAACTGGTGCTCAAGCAAAAAAACTTGGTGTCAGTGGTGAAAAAGAATTTTTAGGCAGAGGTGTAAGTTACTGTGCTGTTTGCGACGGTGCTTTTTATAATGACAAGGTTGTTGCGGTTGTTGGTGGCGGAAATGCTGCTGTTGAAGAAGCAATGTATTTAACACGTTTTGCTAGTAAAGTTTATTTAATTCACCGTCGTGATGAACTAAGAGCCGATAAAATTGTTCAAGAAAGAGCATTTAAAAATGAGAAAATGGAATTCATTTTTGATTCAGTTGTAAAAGAAATTAAAGGCGAAGATTTGGTTACAACTGCAGTTATTGAAAACGTAAAAACAGGTGAAGTAAAAGATTTAGCGATTAATGGAATTTTTCCATACATAGGATTTACACCAAATGTTGATTTGTTCAATGGTCAAGTTGAGCAAGACAAAAATGGTTTTATCAAAACTGATGAAACTATGCAAACAAACGTAAAAGGGGTTTATGCAATTGGTGACGTTAGAACAACTCCTTTAAGACAGGTTATAACTGCTGCATCAGATGGTGCAATTGCTGCAGTTTATGCAGGTCGTTACGTTGAAACTTTGGAAGAAGTTACAGTTTAAAATTTATTTTGAGCAAATAAAAAGAACCAATTTTTTAGTTGGTTCTTTTTTTGTTATTTATTTTCCATTTTTTTAACTCTGAGTTGAATATCTTCGAGCAATTTTCTATTTATTGCACATAAATCTGCTAAAATTCCGATTAATCCGATTTGAATACCTGAAATGATTAAAATTGCTGATAAAATTAACGATTGAATGTGTCCTTGACCACCAACTGTTAAAAATAGGTATAAAAATCTTCCTGCAAAAATTAATCCGCAAATCAAAAATATGCTTGCGATTAATGCAAAAAATCTAAAAGGTTTGTAAACGATAAACATTCTCAAAATTGTAAAAGTTGATTTTTTTATGTATGAAAAAATATTTTTTACAAGTCGAGATTTTCTAGTTTCAGGGTTTACTCGAATTGGAACAGATAGAACTCTTAACCCTTTTGCTCGTGCTTGAATAATTGTTTCCATTGTGTAAGTGTAATTGTCGAAAATGTTAAGCATAGATGCACATTCAGCACTAAATGCTCTAAATCCGCAAGGGGCATCAGCAACTTCTGTTTTTGAAACAATTCGCATAAAGGCAGAGCCAAGTTTTTGTAGACATTTTTTTAGTAATGTAAATCCTTTTATGCTTGAAATCGGTCTTGCTCCGACAACCATGTCGGCTCTTTTTTCAAGAATAGGTTTTACAAGTTCTTTTATGTCGTCGGCATTGTATTGATTGTCTGCATCAGTGTTTACAATAATATCTGCACCAAGTTTTAATGCTTCGTTTATACCTGATTTGAACGCACCTGCAAGCCCTGTATGTCGTGTTAAACGTAAAATATGATTTATTCCATTCCAATTTGCAATATCAACTGTTTTGTCTGTTGAACCGTCATCAATTATTAATGTTTCAATTTCGTCAATACCGTCGATTTGTTTTGGCAAAGCCTCAAGAGTTTGAGTAAGTGTTTCTTCTTCGTTGAAACACGGAATTTGTATAATTAACTTCATATCTAATACCCTATTTTGTTTTTTATTATACAATTAAAGAATGAATTTTACAATTTTATGGATAACTTTAATAACAATTTTAGGTGGTATTCTTCGTTTAATCTGTATTGATAAGGACGGCGGACTTTGGAATGATGAATACGTTTCGTGGGCAATTGCAAATGTTCCTTTTGGAAAAGGTTTTGTTCAGGCAGTGTTTAATCAATGCCACATGCCTTTTTATTATTTGTATTTGAAATTCTTTAATATGTTTTCAAATAACGATACGTTTTTGCGTATAACCTCTGTAATCCCTGCAATTGCATCAATTCCTGTGATGTATCTTGTTGGTAAAGAAAAAAATAAATTAACAGGCTTGATGTGTTGCTTGTTTACCGCATTAAGTAGTTATTTGGTATATTTTTCGCAAGAAGTTAGATTTTATAGTTTGCTATTTTTATTTTCAGCATTATCGCTTTATTTTACGATAAGACTTGTCAAAAAGCCTAGAAAAAGAAATCTTGTAGGACTTTTAATTTCAAACTTTTTAATTTTATTTACTCATACAATTGGATTTGTTTTTGTATTTTTCGATTTGTTATATATTTCGTATAAATTAAGAAAATTATATAAAAAAATCATCATGTATACTTGGGCGATTACTGGAGTATTGCTTTTGACAGTGCTTCCGCTAATTGTGAAAATTTTATTCTTCTCAGGCTCAATGTCACAATGGTGGACCTCGTTGACATTCAAGAGAATTTTACAAGTATTTTGCGATTTTTATACCCCTGTAATCGGTAATGTTACTGTAATTGAAAACATTCATGGAATAAATTTAGACTCTGTATTTTTGGTTATTCCTCTTTTGATTGCAATTATTGTACTTTTGGCAGGAATTATTGATAAAAATTTGCGACACGAAAACCAATTAGGTATAATCGCATTTTTTACTTTTTTAGTTGCAATTGGTGCAAGTTTCTTCGGTAAATTGAGCCTTGAAGCAAAATATATTATGGAAATTTATCCGATTTTGATATTTATTTTCTGTTCAACTATTGATTCTTGCAATAAAACTTGGTTTAAAGTTTTAATCTTTTCGATATTTTTTGCGTTTCAAATTGGTTATGCCTTTACTCCAAATTATTCTGCATACAGACCAAGAGAAGAAGGCAATAAGTATGTTGCGGACTTGATTAAAAGTGCAAAACTTAATAACAACGACTTTATTGTTTTAACTTATTACCCAAAACAAAGATTTGACAAGTATATCGACTTTTCAAAATATAATGTAGTTGAAATTTATAAGGGCAATTATAATTACTATTATTCGCCATTTATGACATCTGAAGAAGCCTTGAAGATGGGTAAAAACAAATATCGTGGAACATTTTTACGTTCAATGTCGAATGTGTCTGAATTCACTGGTAGCACATTAATTGACAGATTAAATGATGAAGTTTATTTCAAGATGAAACCAAATCAAAAAGTTGCGTTTATCTTTTTAGATTCTGTTTCTTTCTTAGACGAAGCCTCTTTTGCGGCGGTTGTTTCAGACCCTGTAATGTATAACAGAGCAGCACTTCCTTATTTGATATTTTCAAATATAAGAAATGAAATCATAAAAACCTTGCCAATAAATGCACGTAACATACGTTTTGAGGTAAAAGGTGCATGGACAATGGTAAGTTTTCAATACTAATTATCTTACGTAAAAATCCGCAATTGTAATGGGCTTGAATAGCATGTTTCTATCGAAGATTTGCATGTAATAATGTCCAGGGGAATGGATTACGAAATAATCTGTAAAATAATGCGGTGAAGTTTTGTCGATTTTGTAATCGTGAGTGTACGCAATTCCTGAGATAGTTGCAAATCCTGTTTTGTGTGTTGCACTAATCACTTGAACCTTAATATACTGTGCTTTTATATCTTTTTTTGACATAAAAAGCCAATAGATACGTTGCCCACGATCAAATCTTTTTGAATAGTTGCCTGCGGTTTCTCTTGTGAAAGGTTCAGAATTGAAGATAATTCCTGCTTTAAACTTCTTCGCTTTAGGTGTTAAGTATCCTGAAGTGATTACAGAAACGCACAGAAAGAGTATTATTAGAACTTTTTTCATTAATTGTTACCGTTTTTTGTTTTTAGTTCTAATAATTCATCAATTCTGTTTTTGATAGCACGTTTTGTTAAATCGTCGTCCTCTAAACTGTAATATTTTTCGTAATTTTCAATTGCTTTGTCGAAGTTATTTTCTTTTTCGTATGACAATGCCAAGGCGTAATATGCGTAAGCATAATCAGGACTAAGTTCAACAACTTTGTTGAAACAATCTCTGCAATTTTTAAAATCTTCTTTGCCAGCGTAAACAAGTCCTAAATTGAACCACGCATCAGAATAATTTTTGTTTACAGAAATAGCCTTTTTGTAATAAGTGATTGCTTTTTCAGGATTATTTTCGAGTTTGTATAAATTACCTGCTTTGAAGGCTGTCAAATCGTCGTTTGGTGATAATTTTAAGACTTCAATATATTTTTCTAAGGCTTCTGTATTTTTGCCTGCTTTGTATAAATCATCACCATCTTTGATTAAGTTTTTAACTTTGTCATCGATTTGAGGTTTTTCTATCATTAAGTGGTCAAGATTATCTGACAAACCTTGAGCGGTTGTTGAATTTTGTTTTGGTTGAGCAACTGCTGTTGCAGGTTTTTCTGTTGGTGTTGGTTTAACTTCTGTTGTTGGAAGGCTTCCATTATTAAAATCTTCGTTTGAAACAGGTTTAATCACAACAGGTCTTTTTTCTGACGTATCAGGTAAAGTTGTTATGTTGTTTGTGTTTTTAACCTCAGGAACATCGTCTGTTTTTGGCAAGGTTGCAACAAAAGCCTCGTAATCTTTTTTATAAAGTTCTTTTTCAGGCTCGATTTCTAAGGCTTTTTCGTAGTTAGTCATAGCCAAATCTTTGTTATCTAAAAGTTCGTAGGCTTTAGCCAAACCGTAATATGCGTAATTTTGATTAGAATCTCTTGCGATGGCTTGTTCAAATGGGTCGATAGACTCTTTGTATTTGTCTTGAGTTAATAAGTAATCGCCTTTTGAGATGTATGCTGAAACCAAGTTTTTTGATAATCTATCATTTTCTTTTGTTGCTAAAAGTTCTTCGTAGATTTTAATTGCTTGATCGTAACGTTTTAGAGCGTGTAAAGCAAGTGCTTTGTTTGCTTTTACGTCGTAATTTTCAGGTTCTGATTTTAATATTTCATCATAATATTTTATAGCGGTTAAATAATCGTTTTTCTTGTGATATTGCAAAGCCAATTCTTTTTTTACTTCAAGGTCTTTGTTGTTTTTAGACAAAGATGCTAACAAGTTTGTAATCGCAAGATCATCTTTGCCTTGGTTTTTGTATACAAGAGCAAGAAGTTTGTAAGCGTCAGCATCGTTAGGATAAGCCTTGATGTATTTTGAATATTCTGCAATTGCTTCATCGTATAATTTCATGTCTGAAAGCAAGTTTGCGTAATAAATTCTTAAACTTGTTAGGTCAGGTTTAAGTTTGAAAATTTGTTCAAATTGTTGTTTTGACAAATCATATTTGTTAATTGCGTGATAAGAAACCGCCAAATCTGCTCTTGCTCTCATGTTGTCAGGATTTTCAAGTAAAGTAAGTTTAAACATTTCAATTGCTGCACTGTATTGTTTTTCTTCGAATAGTGCGTAACCGTAATTTGCTTGTTCTCTGAAAGATTCAGGACTTTCTTTGTATGCTTCGCCGTATCTTTTGCATGCTTGAGCGAATTTGCCTGTTTTCAAGTATGCGTTACCCAAACTTTCTTTTGCTGAGGTTTGGTCAGGGTAATCTGTTAAGAATAAATTATAATATTCAATTGCTTTGTCGTATTTTCCTTGAGCAGAAAGTACGTTAGCGATGTTTACATAATTAAATTTGTAAGTTGGGAAGATTTCCATTGCTTGCATGTAAGAATTGTAAGCATTTTCGTAATCTCCAGTAGTTTGAAGAATATTACCAATACTAATATAAATAAAAGCATCGTTAGGACGAAGTCTAATTGCAGTTTTGTAAGCCCCAAGAGCGTTGTTGTAATCGCCTATATCAGCATAAAGTCCTGCAAGTTTTGTGTAGAACATTGCTTCGTTGTCAGATTTTTCAATTGCTTCTCTCATAAGAAGAATTGCACCCTCAGGATTATTTTGAAGTTCTAACTGGCATGCTTTTTGATATAATTGTCGTGCTTCTTTTGAAACTTCTGCATTAGCAGTGTTTGTGCAACCAAGTAAAATTGCTAATATTAAAATTAAAGTAAGTTTTTTCAATGTAAAATCCTCCATTAGGAAAATTTTAGCAAATTTTTTAGGTATTATCAAATATTTAAACTTGTGTAAACAAAATTTGTTCATTTTTTTGTAAACATTTGTAACACAAATTTTTTAATTACTAAAGTTTACAAAGCCTTGTGCCGACATGAAGCATGTGTGTATAATAGTAAAGTAAAAAGGAGTACGGATATGGGTGATGTTAGCGGATTCAGATCAAAAGCCTTAGAGGGCAAAAGTAATAGAGATTGGTTAAACGACTATGTAAAAAGTAGTGGAAACACAATTAAGACTTGCAAAGCAGAAGCCTTAGAACAAAATAAAGAAACTGCAGATGATGTAGATAGATCAGATAGCGGTTCAGGTACAAGTACGATTGAAAAGGTTGCAACGGTTGCTACAGTATTGACAACATTGGCAGGTGGTTTTGCGACTGTATATGGTGCATTAAAAGGCAATAAAAGTTCAAGCAACGGCAATGCTGGCGGTAATGCTAATGCAGGTGGTAATACAAAATTAACAACTGCTCAAACTCTTAATCAGTTAGCATCAAGTGGTTCTGTTACATCAAAAAAAGGTAGAGCCGTTTTAGAAGAAACAATTGCAAAAGCAAGAGTTGAAGTAAAAACTAATGAAACTTCTATTGAAAACAAAGCAAAAGAAATTGCAACATTAACTGCATCAAAAGGTAATGCTACAAAACTTGCAGAATCTTTCAAGGAAGAAATAAATACTGCTCAAAATAATTTGGAACAAAATCTAAAAGTTTACAATGATGCTGTTGATAATCAAAATGTTTATGATCAAAAAATTAGTGATTTAAAAGTAAATCAAGATGTTGTTCTAAAAAAATTAAAAGACAATGCATCTGCAAAAGCCAAAGCAGAAGGCAATAAAGAACAAGCCACTGAACGTAATTCTTTAATTGAATATTCAATGAAAGAAATTGATACTGCTTTAGGTACTGCAACAAATAAAAAAGAAGTTCACATGCTTGCTTATGACCAAGCAACAAGCCAAAAAGAAACATTAGACAAAAACTATAATGATGCAAAAACAAAAACATCAGGACTAGAAGGTGATGTTAAAAATTACGACAAGCAAATTGACGGTTACAAAGACTCAATTAAAGATAAGCAAAAACAAGTAAATAATGCAAAAGATGATGGTGCTAGAGCACAATATCAAAAAGAATTAGATGCTCTTACTGCAAAACAAGATGCTGCAAAGGAATTGAAAACAAAAGCAGAAAAAGACTTAGAACAAGCAAAAGCAGACGAAAAAGCAGCAAAAGAAAAGAAAGACCATAATGACGATTTAATCAAAGACTTAAAGAGTGCATTAGGTGCTGATGCAAAAGAATTGGATTCTTTGAAAGAAAAACAAGCAACTGCAAGAGCAAGCAAAGATGAATCTTATAACAATGTTGTTCAATATACAGAACAATTAGACCAATATTTAGATTTAGACAAAGTTTTAGATGAAAATTCTAAAAAAATATATGCAGAAATGGGTGAAACTAAATCTGCATCAGCAGAAAATGTTAAAATAATTGCTGAGGCTTTGACTAAAAAAACAGACGGTGAAAAGAAAATTGAGTTAGCAAAAGCAGATTATATGGACGTTACTGCTTGCAACGACTTGGCTGACAAGAAAATTGGTAAATTGAATAAAGAAATCACAACACTTGAACAAAGCAATGCAGAATTAAACCAAGCAATTGAAAATGGTATGAAAGCCTTGTCTTCTACTCCAACAAGCGAAATTGAAGATTTAGGTAATCAAGATGATATTACCCAAAAACTTCAAGTCGCAGGATATAAAGGTTCTGCGAAAACAGAAGATATTAAAACTGTTGTAAAAAATAAAGATGGTTCTTATACCATAACAACAAAAGACGGCAAAACAGAAACTTGGAAAGACGGCAAAAAGGTTGAAACTGCACCAAAAGACGAAAAACCTGCAGAAACAGGAAAAGCCGATGCAAAAGACGAAAATCCAAAAGCCGACGGTAAAGACAAGCCTGCCGAAACAGAAAAACCTCAAGTTCCACATGCTGATGCTCCTCCTGCAGAAAAACCAACTATACCAGATTGGTCATCTGCTCAAGCGACAGGTTGGAATCCAGGTTTAACTTCTTCAACTGAGGAAAAACAACCTATAAGTGATTTGCCAAAACCTCCTATGGGCTACAATGGTGAAGTACCAAAGGGTGCTACTGAGTTTACGCAAGATAGCAATGGTAATTATAAATTCTTTGACAAGAATGGTAAAGAAATCAAATAAACTAAGTTTTATACTTGAAAAACGACAGATTTTATATCTGTCGTTTTTTTTTGCATTTAAAGTAATTTTCAAAAGTAAATTAAGTTTTCAAAAGAAATGTACTTCTCAAGTGAAAAATTTCTGTAACAAAAAATATTAACAAATGTTACGAATCATGCTAAAATATAATAAAAATAAGCAATTTTCAGTTAAAAAAAGCCTTTATATACATGTACACTTGGAGATTTAGAGATTTTATATCAAAAGGACTAAATTTGTAAGTGCATAATTGCAAAACTGGTAAAAATTTAGTATAATATATTTAATATTATGCTAAGTTAGAAAGGTTCATTATGGGATTAGCAGCATCACAAGCAAGGTTATTATTCATTACATCTCGTCAAAACGATGTATCAGCCAAAATGCAACGTGTGTCAAACGATAACATGGTGTTGGCTCGTGATGAAGACGAAGTTATTTCAAAATATAACAAAATGCTTAATGCTACTACCAGTGTTGCAAAAAGTGGTATTAATATCACTTATGACGGCTTAATGGGCTACGGTGCCGCAGAAAATAATGAAATCAACTTCGTTACAGTTGGTGCAAACGGTATTGACGGACACCCTGAATATAAAAATAGAGTTGTTTTAAATTCTACAATAGCAAATGCGTTAGGCTTGTCAGGAACAGGTGCTGGCTCAGAATTTAAGGCTGCTAGTGGTTGTTCTGATTATACTGATTTGCAAAAGAAATTAGAACCTGCTTTGCAAGCGGCGGCTCAAGCGGACGGTTTGAACCCTGCCTCAAAAACTGAGGGTAGTTCTGACTTAAAGGCAGATTGGAAAGAAAAATGTAAAGATATTCAGCAACGTATTGGTGAATATCCTGCAACTAAAAAATGTATTTCTACAAGAGAAATTGCCGAACAAATGGGTAAAGTAAGCACACCTGCAGGCTATAATGATTCAAACATAAATGCAGGAGAATTTAGTGGTGTTTCTTATACTCAGATTTTGAACCAACAAGCATTGACTGCGTTACAAATTGCAAACGATGATGATAGAAGTGGTGTTCCTGCAGATCAAGCCAAACAAAATATTCGATTAATTGGTAATATGTTTAAAGATGCAATTCTTAGTGCATTAAATTTGCCTGCTAATTCAACTGTTGACAAAGAATTAACTGCTTATGTAGAAGATTTGGCTGCAAAGGCTGGAAAATGGAACGATCAAAAAGATGCAGAACTTACAAGCGGTGGTGGTGGTAAGTTGAGCGAACTTGCTTGGACTGAAACCTTCAGTGAACATGGTCGTAATACTGGAGATTTGATGAAAATGGACGCTAGCAAATTGTTAGACAGAATGCTTTACATCACACTTGCAAACTGTGCTGATAACTTTAACGGCTGGAGTTCAATTGAATACGCAAAAACAGGTCAAACTGATGACTATGTAATTACAACAAATAGCAAGGGCTTAACTAAAAATGATTGGGAATCGCAAGTTAAGAAAGAATACTATAACGGTGGCTTCGATTCATTAGACTGGTCTTATGCGTTGAAAACTGCTAAAAACCTTTCTTCAGCAAGTTCAATTGAAACAACTGGGGCAGATTCAGTTGGTAAATCAACAAAAGGTGATTACTACAAAAACTTATTTGACAAATTATGTCAAAATGGTTGGTACGTAGATAGCGATACTTCTAACTTACAAGAAAAAATCCAAAACGGTACTTACTACTTGAACGGTACTACTGCTGATAATAACGATGATTTGTTTGAAGAAGTTGTCGATGAAGATACTCGTAACAAAGCAGAATCTTACTATAATACTGAAATTAAGAAAATTCAACGTAAAGAAAAACTTCTTGACCAAGAATTGACTAAACTTCAAACAGAATATTCTTCACTATCAACAGACTATGAATCAGTTAAATCTATCATCAGTCAAAACGTTTCAAGAAGTTTCACATACTGTCAAAACGGTTAATAAAAAGGACAATAAATATAAAAAAGAACCAAGCGATTGTTTGGTTCTTTTTTTGTTTGGTTTAAATTTTTAAAGATTTTTTCTCGTTATATCAATTTTTTGTAATCAATAAGCGGATTTCTTTCAATTTTCTTTGCAACTTTTTGCTTATAAAGATTATCAGAAAGAACTGTCGCTAATTCTCTATAACTTTGTGCAATATTTGATTTTGGCTTAATGATGCTAACAGGCAAGCCCTTGTTTATTGAGGACATTATTGTAAAGTAATTGTTTGGTATTTTCCAGTAAACTTTTTGGTTCAAAGCCTTTTCTACGTCGTCAGCATTAACCTCATCGTTTTCCATATAACGATTAATTACGATTTTTGTTTTTTCTGCGTCGTAGCCTAATCTTTCAAATATATCAAGGCAACGTTGACAATTTCTTATCGCAGGCAAGTTTACGATGGTAACCAACATGATAAAGTCTGTATTATCAAGCACTGTAATTGTTTTGCCGTCAAATACGTTACTTGTATCAACGATTACGTAAGAAAAAGTCTTTCTCAACGCATCAAAAAGTTTTGAAATCTGTTCAGGTGTAATGTCCTTTGCTTGCTCCATATAAGGTGGGTCTGCAAGCACGTACAAGTTTGTATCCTTGTATTTGTCTAGTGTACTCAACAAAAAAGAATCGTCTGTACCGTCAAGATTTTTTACAACATAAGAAATATCAAACGACGGTTTTATATCCAAAAATGTTGCTACATCGCCAAGTTGGAAGTTCATATCGACCAAAGCAACTTTTTCTTTTGTGATATTTGCCAATTCAAGTGCCAAATTTGTTGCGATAGATGTCTTTCCGATACCGCCTTTGTTTGAAAATGTTGTTATAATCTTACAATTTGTGTTCTTTTCACTGCCAAAAGTTGTGTCTTTGATTTTTGTCAAAGTTTTTATAAAATCTTCTTTTATACTCGGTTTTGGTAAAAATTCCCTTGCTCCTGCTCGCATTGCTTTAATTACAGAATTTGTGTCATAACTTAGGGCAGTAACAATGAATTTTGTGTTTTTAAGGTTGTTTAATGCTCTTTCTATCAACGTAAATGTATTGTCAGACTCCTCGTTAATGTTTACGAAAACTATTTGAGGTTGCTCATTCAAAATTGTTTGATAAGCATCTTCAAGAGTGTTGAAACAGTCTGAAACTTCCAAAAAATCCAACTCGTTTGAATAATTTGTTAAAAGTTCTCTCGCATTTATGTCTGAATCAATTATAAAAGTCGATAGTTTATTCATGTTTATCCTCTAATTAATCTCACTATCTCAAATTTAACATAAATAAAAGAGCATAGCAACAATGCCATACTCTTTTTGAAATCATATTTTAAAAAACTATAATCAAAATCTATTTTTTTACAGTCAAATAGATTTCGGCAAGTTTGTTGCCTCTAGTTTTTAAATTAAATGTTTTGATGTCGGAGATTTTTTTAGGAGGTTCTGCTGGTTGTTGATACTTAATCAAAAAGTGCATAAATTCTTCACTAAACATGTAAACTCCTTATTCTATAAATAAATATTTTCTTACCTACATATATATAAAAACATGCTTTTCAAAAAAATTGCCTAAATTTTTAAAAATTTTGATTAATTATGTTATTATCTATACATTTTTTGCAAGAAGTGTTATAATGTGAAAAAAAATAAGAGGTGTTTATGGCTGACAAATATAATATTGATCTTGACGATAGTTTTATTTCAAAGTTGTTTGAAATAACTGACGCTATTGCACCGTCAAGTGCTGATATTACTCTTGTAAATCTAAAAAAACAACTTTACGAAGTTGGGCTTTTAGTTAAACATTTGAAAGATGAAAACGAAGAATTGAAAGCGAAAAACAAAAAAAGACGTAGAAGTGGCGATGATTCTAGTTCTTCTGCCTCTGAAAGTGGTTCATCTTCGCATTCTTCAAGTTTTTCTGCTCAACAAAGCAACAAAGTTGATTTGGCAAGTTTTGCGGGTAACGTTTCTAACGTTCAAAAAGCCTCAGAAATGGCTCAACTTGGTATTTCAATGAACTACGGTCAAGCAACACTTCAATTTATTGACCCTAGCGACATTCACAGAGAAAAAAAACAGTTCTACGATGAAAATGGTCAGCCTGTAAAAGGAAAAATCCTTATCGTTGACGATTTGGGCATTATTACTTACCAATTAAGCGTTATTTTGAAACGTGCTGGCTATTTGCCTGTTTCTTCAAAAGAAATTTATGACGCAATAGAAAAATACAAACGAAGTTCATTTGACTTCGTAATAATGGACTTGTTTATTCCGACAGAACGTGAAGGCTTTATTTTGCTTGAAGAATTGAGGAAAATTGATGCTGCACGTCATGAAGAATCTGTTATTGCGATTATGTCTGCATCTACTAGAAAAGATTACAAACAATTGTGCCAAAAGAAAGGTGCTGCTTTCTACGTAGAAAAACAAGACGATTGGCAAAAAGAATTATTCGGCTTATTGTTGCAATACAACTAGCGATTACGCAATATTTTTGTCGTGTTTGTAATATTTCAACCAATGTTGTATGTTTGAATTACTGCTTTTTGTAAGTTCAAACAGTTTGCTATCCGTTGGTCTTGATGGTCTGCGTAACAATTTCATGTCTGCTTCTTTTGGTGTTCTGTTTGCTTTGTATTGGTTGCATTCTTTACAACATGCGACAATGTTTTCCCACGTGTCAGGACCTAATCTTGATTTTGGGTAAACATGGTCTAGTGTTAATTCCTTGCCTGAAAGTTGTTTCCCGCAATATTGGCAGGTATATTCATCACGTTTTAATATATTTTCTCGTGAAAATGGCAATCCCTTGTCTGGAATTGCCATTTCATATTTTAAACGTATAACTTTTGGTATAAGTGTATTGTCAACTTTTATAAAATTTTCTATATCGTCAATTTTTTCAAGACATTCAGCCTTACCCTTTAATAATAATACAAGTGCCC
>SAMEA104315436__coassemble_936_pt1 | contig 29172 bp, 25 predicted proteins | sample SAMEA104315436__metabat2_low_PE_046 | metagenome-assembled genome bin SAMEA104315436 (sample SAMEA104315436) | gut metagenome | biome: Monkey gut; feature: monkey-associated habitat; material: faeces | place: China | collected 2013
AAAAAGCACAACCTTGCGTTCTTGAACCAATGATGAAAGTTGAAATCGAAATTCCTGATGAATATACTGGTAACATCATCGGTGATATCGCAAAACGTCGTGGACGTGTTGAAGGTCAAGAACCTGTTGGTAACACTGGTAACGTAATAGTTAGAGCAACAGTTCCTCTAGCAAATATGTTCGGTTACGCAACAGACTTACGTTCTAACACTCAAGGTCGTGGTACATTCTCTATGGAATTCAAATGCTACGAACAAGTTCCTAGAAACGTTGAAGAAGAAATTATTGCAAAAGCAGGTGCTAAAGCATAGTTTCAGGTTTATAAAACTTGCAAAAAGGCTTCGAATTTTCGAGGCCTTTTTTGTTGTAATTTTTATTATGTTTTCGTTGAGATTTTTTTGTTTGGTCTTTTGTTTTGAGTTTAATTGAATTTTTAATTGCGGTTTTGTTGTGTGTGTTTTTTTTTGAACAATAAAAACAAGGCAACCTTTCGGCTACCTTGCAAATTTCTTGAATATTGGATACTATTTAATTTTTACGCTTACACCTTTCTTGTTAGTGTAACTATTAATTTTTTTGTTTGCTTTTGCTTTGGCATCTGCTTTAGCCTTTGCTTTCGCTTCGGCTTTTGCTTTTGCAGGATCTACTTTTGCAGCATCTTTTTTCGCTTTGTTGTAGTCTGATTTTGCTTTGTTGTAATCATTTACTGCTTTATCGTATTTTGGAGTTGATTTTGTAACTGTTACATTAGTACCTTTAATGTTTTTTGTTACTGTTGCTGCGATAGCAGTTGATGAAGTCAAAGCGATTGCCAATGCACAAGTTAAAATTAATGTTTTTTTCATAATAATCCTCCTTTCAATCATTTAGTAAAAATATATAACTAATTTTGTTTTTTTTCAAGTGTTTTTTGATATAATGTAACTATGGAAAGAAAACAATACAAATTATTAGGCTATAATATTGACTTATTCACAATGGCTGAGGCTATGGAATACGCCAATAAATTAATCGATGAAAACAAAAGTTCTCATATTGTAACAATTAATCCTGAAATCATGGAATATGCTAATAATCATGAAGATTTTGCAAAAATTCTTAATGAAGCAGAATTGGTTGTGCCTGACGGAATTGGGATTAAAATAGGCTTAAAAATCAACGGTGTTGATGTTGAAAGAATTACTGGAATTGGCTTTGCAAAAGCCTTGGTTGAAAATGCTTCAAAAAACAACATTCCTTTGGCAATGGTTGGGGCAAAACCTCATGTAATCGAAAAAGCACAACAAAATTTGAAGGAAGAATATCCTGATTTGAATATTGTTTTTGCTCATGATGGATATTTCAAAGATAATAAAGAAATTTTTGAGGGCTTGAAAAATGCCTCTCCAAAAATTCTTTTGGTTGCATTAGGTGCACCAAAACAAGAACAATTTATATACGAATTAAAATCAATTTTGCCGTCAACTTTGATGATAGGTATTGGCGGAAGTTTTGATGTTTGGGCAGGTGAAGTTCAAAGAGCACCTGAAATTTGGCAAAAGTTAGGTTTAGAATGGTTGTATCGAACTATTAAGCAACCTGAACGTTTTAAAAGAATTTTTCCGACTTTGCCTCTTTTCGTGTATAATGTTATTAAAGAAAAACTAACAAAGAAAGGATAATATAAAATGCTAGAACAAAAAGACATTGAACAATTGCAACAATTGTGCAAACAAACAAGACGTAATATTATCAAAATGGCTAACCATGCAAAATCTGGTCATATTGGTGGTGCGTTTTCTGCGGTAGAAATTTTAACAACTTTATACCAAAAAGTTATGAATATTACTCCAGAAATGAAACCTGATAGAGATAGATTTGTATTATCAAAAGGTCATGCTTCTGCAGTTTTCTATTCAGTTCTTTCTCAAAAAGGATTTATTCCTGAAGAAGAATTGATGACTTTCAGAATTTTTGGTTCACGTCTACAAGGACACCCAAACACTCATATTCCTGGGGTTGAAGTTGCAACAGGTTCTTTGGGACAAGGTCTTTCAATGTCAGTTGGTATGGCATTAGGTTTAAAATTAGATAAAATCCCTGCTCACGTATTTTGCTATTTAGGTGATGGCGAATTACAAGAAGGTTCTTGTTGGGAAGCATTTATGCACGCACCTCACAGACACTTGAACAACTTAACTGCAATTATCGACAGAAACATGTTACAAATTGACGGTGATGTTGAAAAAGTTAAAGCATTAGAACCTTTAGCAGACAAATTAAGAGCATTTAATTGGAATGTTGTTGAAATTGATGGTCATGATATTAACCAAGTTTATGACGCATTAATGAATGCTAAAAACAACACTTCTGACAAACCAACTGCAATTATTGCTCATACTACAAAAGGTAAAGGCGTTTCATTTATGGAAAACCAAGCAGGCTGGCATGGTAAAGCACCTAACGATGAAGAAATGGAAAAAGCCTTAGCAGAATTAGCATAAGAGGATAAAACGATGACAGTTACTCAATTAGATAAAGATAGAATTTTAGAAGTACACAAACAAACAGCAGAAGTTATTAAAAAAGGTAATGGTCCTTTCTTCGCTAGAGTTTATGACAAAGACGGAAATATCGTTGCTGAAGCAGGTAATTCAGTTGTAAAAGACAATTGCCCTGTATATCACGCAGAAGTTAATGCGATTAGATGTGCTTGTGCAAACTTGAAAACTTATGATTTAGCACCTTATGATTTGTCATTGTACGTAAATGCTGAACCTTGCATAATGTGCGTTGGTGCGATTATGTGGTCAGGTATCAAAAAAGTTTACTACGGTGTACCATCTAAAGACGTTGAAAGAATTACAGGTTTTGACGAAGGTTTCAAACCAAACTGGCATGAAGAATTCGCAAAACGTGGTATCGAAGTTGAAGGCGATATCGAAGTTGAAGCAGGTAAAAAAGTTCTTGAGGACTATGTAAATAGCGGTAAAGAAGTTTACATGCCATCAAGATAAGTTGTAATTCTTGAATAAAATTAGTACGGCACGAATTTTTTAAAAAATTCGTGCCGTATTTTTATTTGTTTTTTTTAATTAAAAATTTATTTGATAAGTGCTTGAACTTCTTTGAAGTGAGGGTGTCTTGAAGTTTTTAATAATTCAAACAAAACTGCTTCTGTTGCTGAAATTTTTGCACCATTTTGTTCCATAAGTTTAATTCCTGATTTGAAATCATCTTTTTTACGGCTTGCACAAGCATCTTTTACAACGTAAACTTCAAAACCGTTTTCGATTAAATCTGCAACTGTTTGGTGAACGCAAATGTGTGCTTCAATTCCGCCGATTATGATTTGTTTTTTGCCAAAAGATTTCAATTTATCTAAAAATCCGTCGTCTTTTAGTGCTGAAAATGCAGTTTTTTCAAACATTGTTGTATCATCTTTTATGTGAGTTGAAACGAAATCAACTGTTTTGCCTAATCCTTTTGGGTATTGTTCTGTGATTATTGTTGGAATGCCTAAAATGTTTGCAGTTTGCAAAAGAATGTTACTTTTTTTCACTACTGTATTTTTTTCAAGCATTGCAACTAATTTTTCTTGAATATCAATCAATAAAAGTAAGCAATTTTTTTCGTCTAAAGTATTCATTATTTCTCCTTATTGTTGTGAAATCTTTAAAGCCTTGTCTAAATCAGCGATTATGTCGTCAACATCTTCAAGTCCGACAGAAAGTCGCATAAAATCTCTGCCAATTCCACATTCTTCCATTTGTTTATCGGTTAATTGACGATGAGTTGTAAGTGCTGGATATGTAATAATTGTGCGAGAATCACCGATATTTGTTGCGTGAATTGGAAGTGTTAAATTTTCAATAAATTTTACTCCACTTTCTCCGCCGTTTTTAATTCCGAAACTTACTATCGAAGATGCCCCTTTTGACATGTATTTTTTTGCTAATTCGTGATATGGGCTATCTTCTAGCATTGGGTAGTTTACCCAAGTTACTGCTTCGTGATTTTTCAAAAAGTTTGCTATTTTCAAGGCACTATTTGAAACTCTTTCCATTCTCAAAGAAAGTGTTTCCAAACCTTGAATAATTAAAAAAGAATTCATTGGGCTAATGCAAGTTCCTAAATCTCTTATTAATTGTGCCCTTGCTTTCACTATGTAAGCCATTTTGCCGAAACTTTCCACGTATTTTGTTCCATGATAACTTTCGTCAGGCTCTGTTAATTGAGGGAATTTTCCTGATTTTGCCCAGTCGAAATTACCGCTATCAACAATTATTCCGCCCATTGATGTGCCATGTCCGCCGATATATTTTGTAAGCGAATGAACGATTATATCTGCACCCCATTCAAATGGTCTGCAAAGATATGGTGTTGTTATTGTGTTATCTACAATTAGCGGAATGTTGTGTGCATGTGCAACTTTTGCAATATTTTCAATATCTGCAATTTTTAATGATGGGTTGTTCAGCATTTCAACGAATATACATCTTGTTTTTTCTGTAATTTGTTTTTCGTAATCTTTAACATCGTCAGAGGTTACAAAATGTGTTTTTATGCCCATTTTGCCCAGGGTTACGTTTAATAAATTTACTGTTCCGCCATACATATTTGTTGATGCAACAATTTCATCGCCTGAATCTGCAATATTTAAAATCGCAATAAGTGAAGCAGATTGACCTGAAGATACTGCCAAAGCCCCAACTCCGCCCTCAAGTGCCGAAATTCGTTCTTCAAGAGTGTTTGTTGTTGGGTTTGAAAGTCTTGTGTAGATATCTCCGCTTTCTTTCAAGTCAAATAAATCCGCTGCGTATTGAACAGAGTCAAAACTGTACGCAGTTGTCATATACACAGGCACTGTCGGAGATTTTCTGTTCTCAGAAGTTTTGTGTGCTCCTTGTACGCAAATTGTGTCAAATTTCATTAGTTTCTCACATTCATTTTAATAATATCTGAAATCCAAGGTATGTAACTGTATCTTCCCATAAATGATGTTACAACTAAGTAAAAAATAAATGTATAAATCAAAATTTGTAGGATTGAAAATCCGAAAATAAGTGGCATCATTATTGGGAAAATTATCATCGAAATTATGTTTCTAAGAATTGGGATAAAGTTTATTACAGACGCAAGCATTCCAAGTAATTGGCATGCTAAAAAGTATGCTATTGCAAGAAAAATTGATTGGAAAATATGGTATTTCAAGAAAGGTCTTACGTTTGATTTTGTAAAAATACCTAATAAAAGCCATATAAAACCAATAAATCCTGAGGTTAAATAACTCAATGCAGATACGATTTTTTCAATCATATAAGGTTTTTCGTATCTATTACTGTGCATTTTCTAGCAATTCTCCACGTCTTAAATCTTCAATGTAATCTTCTAACAATTGAATATATACAAGTTTGTATTCATCGTTTTCAGGAACTAGGTTCACTGCAAATCTGTATGATTTCAAAGATTCTTCAATTTTGTTGTTCATATAATATGTATTTGCAATTAAAACGTGAATGCTTGCATCATTTGGACTTAATTCTAAGGCTTTGTTGTAGTATTCAAGTGCTTGGTCGTAATCTTTTGCGTTTGAATACATATTTCCTACAAGAATATAAGCATTCATTTGTTCAGGATTTTCTTCAATAGCCTTTTTATACAATTCTAAAGCACCTTCTGTATCTTTGAAATCTGCTTTTGAAATCGCATAACAAATATATGTTTTGTAATTATCGCCCTCAATATTCAATGAAATATCAAAGAATTTGTAAGCATTTTCTTTGTCTTTCATTAGCGAATATGTGTTTGCAATACAAATAGTAACTGTTTTGTTTGTTGGGTTTAATTCATAAACCTTCAAATAATGTTTTAACGCATTTTGATAATCAAACAATTTGAAATAGATGTTACCTAAATCAACGTGAGATGTTAAGTTGTTAGGGTCTAACGACAAGGCTTTTTCGTAATATGCTTTTGATTCGATAAAATCGTCGTAATCGTGATATAACAACGCAATTGCGTTATAAATTTCAGGATTTAATGAATAAAAATCAATTGCACGATTATAGAAATGAAGTGCTTTTGAGAAATTCTTCATTTCAGCATAAGTGTTACCTAAATTGAAGTAAACAAGATAGTTTTCAGGATCAGACTCCATTGCTCTTGTGTAGTATTCTAAGGCTTTTTTGAATTCTTTGTCAAAATAATAGATACTACCAAGATTTAACAAGGCTTGAGAATCTTTTGGATAAAGATTTAAAAGACTTTCGTAAACGGAAATAACCTTGTCAAATTTGTTATCCATAGCGTACAATTTTGCAAGTGTGTGGTAATTTTCCGCATTACTAGGGTCTTGAGCCATTGCCAAGATTGTTGCGTTCAATTCTTGTTGAACTTCATTTTGTATTTGTTCGTTTTTATCCATTTCGTTACTCATATATTTATTTTACTTCATAATTTTAATTTGGCAAAATTTTTGTCAAAATTAGTCCTCATATTCTGCGTATTCTTTTGATTCTTCTTTCCATTTTTCTTCGCTTACGCTGAAAGCATGGTTCCAAAATTTTTCGATAGCATAAGTTTCACGTTCATCTCTTTGCAAGATATGAACTACAACATCGCCATAATCAAGTAAATTCCAACGATTTTTTAAATCATTTTCTTCGCCGTTTGGAAATCTTTGGAATAAATTTTTAATTTTTTCTTTTACGTTTCCAGTCAAGGCTTTTACTTGAGTTGTTGAATCCGCAGAACAAATTACGAAATAATCTGCCAAAGATGAAACTTGGCTAATATTTAATACAGAGATGTTTTTTGCTAATTTGTCGTCTAAAATTCTAGCAACAATACAAGCAAATTTATCAGATGTCATTGTTTGTTCAGGCATGATTAAGACTCCATCATATCAATTCTTCTTTGGTGTCTGCCACCTTCATATTCACTTGCTAACCAAGTGTCAATGATATCGAAAGCCAAGGCTTCGCCTGTAATTCTTTCACCCAAGCAAAGGACATTTGAGTCGTTATGATTTCTTGAAAGTTTTGCAGTAAGGCTTTCACGTGCTAAAACCGCTCTGATACCTTTTACTTTATTTGCAACGATAGAAACGCCAACACCTGAACCACAGCAAAGAATACCTTTTTCACTTTCTCCACTTGCAACACTGTTTGCAACTGCTTTTGCGTAAACAGGGTAATCGCAAGAGTCTGATGAATATGTACCAAAATCTTTTACTTCATAACCTTTTTCTTCTAAATATTTTTTAACTGTGTTTTTTAAGTTAAAACCAGCGTGGTCTGAACCTATCGCAATTTTTGTCATTATATAATCCTCCGTTTTATTTTTATTATACAAAATCACTTGCAACAACGCAAAACTGTTAAAATTTTATTTAAAAAACTTAATAAAATTTTTATTGCAATTTGCCTGTTTGTTGGGTAAAATAAAGTAATAGAGGTATTAAATGACAACGAGTTTAAATCAATTTGTAAAACCTGTTACAACCAAGGTGAACGAAAAAGGCAACCTTGAAATTGGTGGTTGTGATTTGCTTGATTTAGCAAAAGAATACAAAACTCCTTTGTATGTTATAGACGAAGAAACTTTGAGAGGAATTTGCGAGGATTACAAAAAGGCTTTTTCAAGTTATGAAAAAGTAAAATTTATGTATGCCTCAAAAGCCTTATGCACAAGTGCGATTACAAAAATTGTTGAAAGCGAGGGGTTTGGTTTTGATGTAGTTTCAGGTGGAGAACTTTACACTGCCTATAAGGCAGGTGTTGATATGAAAAAAGTTCTTTTTAATGGAAACAACAAAACATTAGAAGAACTTGAACTTGCGATAGAATGTAATGTTGGTCATATTTCAGTAGATAATTTTTATGAATTATCACTGCTAGATAAGGTTTCGAAAGAAAAAAATAAAACGACTGATATTTTTTTGAGAGTTACCCCTGGAATTGAATGCCATACGCATGAATACATTCAGACAGGGAATTTAGATTCAAAATTCGGTTTTGATTTATCTCAAGTTGATGAGGCTGTAAATTTAATTCAAAATGAGTACAAAAACTTGAATTTGAGAGGCTTGCACGCTCATATCGGTTCTCAAATTTTTGAAACGCAAGTTTATTATGATGAAATTAATATTTTGATAAAAGAACTTGTTCGAATTGAAAAAGAACATGGGATTTTATTAGACGAAATAAATATTGGTGGTGGTTTGGGGGTAAAATATACCGCAAACGATGTTCCGCCATCGACTCATAAAATTGCAGAAGTTATTATCGAGTCTGTAAAAAAGAGTTGTGAAGAATTGAAGGTTGATTATCCAACAATATACTTAGAACCTGGGCGAAGCGTAATTTCAACTTCAGGTGTAACTTTGTATACAGTTGGAAGTCAAAAATATGTTCCGAATGTTGATAAAACTTATGTTTCGGTTGATGGTGGTATGGCTGACAACCCTCGTCCTAGTATGTATCAAGCGGAATATGAGGTTCAGGTTGTAAATAAACCAAACGAAGAATGTTTACGAAAAGTAACAATTGCAGGTAGATTTTGCGAATCAGGTGATATTTTGATTAAAGATGTTGATTTGCCAAAATTGAATGCTGGAGATGTGCTTTGCATCTTTAACACAGGTGCTTATAACTACTCTATGGCAAGCAATTATAATCGAGTACAAAAACCTGCAATGGTACTTGTAAATTCAGGACATTCTGCTATTATAGTAAAGAGAGAAACTCGTGATGATTTATTGCGTTACGATGTAATTCCAGATAGGTTAAAATAATGCTAAACGAACTAATAAAAACTTTTCAAACTCAACTTAGCACAATGCACTTGTCAATTAAATTTGGCTGGTTGGATATCGCTGAAATTCTGATTATTGTTGCATTTTTGTATGCTGTGTATCACAAATTTATTAAAAATACACAAGCAGAAAAGTTGGTAAAAGGTATATTGTTTTTGGCTTTGATGTGGTTTTTCTCAGAACTTTTAATCAGAATTGACTTGAACATTTTGGGAATGTTCTTGAGAACTACGGTTTTGATGATTTCTTTGAGTTTAATCGTAATTTTCCAACCTGAACTTAGAAGATTTTTGGGATATTTGGGTCAAGGTGGATTTTTTAACGAATTAATTACAAATAATCACGCAAAAAAAGATTTAGAAGTTGATGTTGTAAAAGAAATTATTGAATCTGTAAAATATCTTTCAAAAAATAAAGTAGGTGCTTTGGTTGTGTTCCAAAACGCAATTGATACTTCTTCTTATTTTGATGTTGGAACAAGAATTGATGCTCAAATTTCAACAGAATTGATTTTGACAATTTTTCACCCAAACACTCCGTTGCACGACGGTGCTATGGTTATTAAAGATTTCAAAATTCACTCAGCAGGTGTGTTGTTGCCCTTGACTGAAGACCCAAAATTGAGTTGGAAATACGGTACAAGACATCGTGCGGCAATTGGAGTTACTGAAGTTAGTGATTGTGCTTGCCTTGTTGTTTCTGAAGAAACAGGTGATGTTTCAATTTCAATGGACGGAACTTTGAAAAAATATGAAGATTTGGCTACTTTGAAAGTAGATTTGGAAAGCATTCTTGGTTTGAAAAAAGATGTTGAAATTACAAACCAAAAAACAATTTTTAAAATAGATAATTTAATTACAATAAAGAAAAACGAACACGAGAAATAAAATGGGACTTTTGAAGAAAAATAAACCAGTTATTGAAGTAAAAACTAAAGGACAAATATTTAGAGAATATTTATCTTCGTGCTTTGTAATTGCACTAGGTGCATTAATCGCAGCCTTTGCCTTGGAATGTTTTTTACTTCCAAATGATATCATCGACGGCGGTGTTATCGGTATTTCAATGATGATAAGTTACATTACAAAGTGGAACTTAGGTATTTTGGTTGTGGCAATAAACTTGCCGTTTATATATTTAGCCTTTCAAAAAATGGGTAAACGATTTGTTTTCAACGTTTTTTATGGCGTAAGCATGTTGGCGATTTTTCTTAACATGTTTGCTCATTACAAAGCAACAGAAGCACCTTTATTGGCAACAGTTTTCGGTGGTGTAATTTTAGGTGTCGGTGTTGGTTTAATTCTTAGAAGCGACGGTGCTTTAGACGGTACTGAAATTTTATCTATCAGACTTGCAAAAAAACTTGGTTTTTCTGTTGGCGAAATAATTATGTTCTTTAACCTATTTATTTACAGTGCTGCAGGATTTTTGTATGGCTGGGATAGTGCAATGTATTCAATTTTGACATACTTTATTGTGTATCGTGTTATTGACATTGTGTTAGAGGGTTTAAATAGTTCAAAATCTGCTTTAATAATTTCGCAATACCCAAAAGAAATTGGTAATGCGATTATTAAAGAGTTGGATATAAGTGTTACATACCAAAAAGGTAAGGGCGGTTACTCAGGACAAGAAAAAACAATTATTTATTGCGTAATAAATCGTTTGGAAGTGTCAAAAATGAAAAAATTAATCAGAGAGATAGACCCTGAGGCATTTTTGGTAATTCAAGATGTTTACGAAGTTGAAGGTGTAAGAGTTAAAAAGAAATAAAACTAGACAATCTTGAAAAATTGTTATAATATAAAAACAACAAGGAGAAGATTAATATGGCAGGCAAACATTCAGATACAATTCCGATAGAGGTAAGCATTTTAACTGCTGACCACGATATCAAAGGAACTGTTCACGTTTCAAAATATACAAATACAAACAGAGAATTAACAGATTTGTTGAACGATAAAGAACGTCGTTTCCTTGCTGTTACAAACGCAGAAATCTATTCAAGAAATTCTACTCAACCACCAAGAAGATATAATTTCTTAGAAATTCACATGGATTATGTTTTGATGGTTCACCCATCGGCTCAAGCAGTATTCAAAGAATCTGCAAAGGCTCAAGAAGATATCGCAAGATTTAGAGATTTAAGATTAAAATTAAATCAAACAAAACCTTTTAAATAGGATTTTTTTAAAATTTATTATTAATAAAAATGCCCGATTTAAAAAATCGGGCATTAAATTACAAAGGTAGGGATATGAAAGTTTTAATTACTGACAAATGTAATGATATGGCACGTGAAATTGTTGCTCAAGTTGCGGAAGTTGATGTACTTCCAACAATGACTGAGGACGAATATGTTGAAAACATTGGTAAATATGATGCTTTAATAATCAGAAGTGCATCGAAAATCACAAAAAGAATTATAGATGTGGCTGATAACCTAAAAATAATCGGCAGAGCAGGTGTTGGTGTTGATAACATTGACCTTGATGCTGCAACTCAAAAAGGTATTATTGTTGTGAATTCGCCTGATGGAAACACAAATGCGGCGGCTGAACATACAATTGCAATGATGCTTTCTATGGCAAGAAATATTCCAAATGCTTGTCAGTCAACAAAAGAAGGCAAATGGGATAGAGCAAAATATACAGGAGTTGAAGTTTTTGGCAAAACTCTTGGTATTATCGGACTTGGCAAAATCGGTTCTCATGTTGCAAAAGTTGCAATCGCATTGGGTATGAAGGGTGTAGTTTACGATCCTTATACAACAGAAAACACTGTAAAAGCCATGGGTGGCGAATATGTTTCTGATTTAAAAGATTTTTGGGGTGTTTGTGATTTTATCACCGTTCATGTTCCAAAAACAAAAGAAACTGTTGATTTAATAAACAAAAATACAATTGCAAAAATGAAAGACGGAGTTCGTTTGATAAATTGTGCAAGAGGCGGAATTATCAATGAAAACGACTTGCGTGATGCCTTAGATAAAGGCAAGGTCGCAGGGGCTGCAATTGATGTTTATTGCAACGAACCTGACATTCAGTCTTGTCCGTTGTTCGGTTGTGAAAAAAATCTTTTAATGACTCCACACTTAGGTGCAAGCACATCAGAAGCACAAATTAATGTTGCTTTAGATGTTGCAAATCAAATTAAAGAGGTTTTATCAGGCGGTTCAGCGACAAGTGCTGTAAACATTCCAAGTTTGAAACCTGCAATTTTAGAGCCTGTAAAAGAATATATGCTTTTGGCTCAAAATGTTGGAGAATTTGCTGATCAAATGGCAAATGGCAATTTGAAATCAATAGAACTTACATTCAAGGGTAATCTTGCATCTCTTGATGTTTCTCCGTTAGAAACTTCTATTTTGAAAGGTATTTTTTCATCATCAATGCAAGGTGTAAACTTTGTAAATGCACCAATTATTGCAAAAAACAAAGGTATTGAGGTTTCGACAGTAAAATCTGCAACCTCAGGAGATTACAAAGGCTCAATAACTGTTAAATTAACAACAGGCAAAGAGCAAGTAACTGTTTCAGGTGCATTGATTTCAGACGATATCAAACGAATTGTGAAAGTAAACAATTTCAATACAAGTATTGAACCTGAAGAACACATGTTGCTTGTGCCTCACGAAAACAAACCTTGTATGATTGCAAAAGTTGCGACAGTAATTGGTGATGCAGGGATTAACATTAACCATATGAGCGTTTCACCTGAAAGCCAAAAGCATCTTTCAATGATGATTATTTCAACTGGTTCAGATGTCGAAAATGATGTTTTGAATGAAATAAACAAAATTGAAGGTGTCGTGGAAGCAAAATATGTTCATTTAGGAAAATAATTTATTATTCTTGAATGAAGTTTTTAATTTTAAATTTTAATTTTAAAGGGCGGACAAATCGAAGATTTGTCCGCCCTTTTTTATGATGGTTTTATTATTTTTATTATTTTTTATCGTATTCTTGTTTAATTTCTTTTCTTTTAACTTTTTTAGTTGCAGTTCTAGGAAGTGCTTCTCTTGATACGATAATTGTTGTTGGACGTTTGAAGTTAGAAAGTCGTTTTGAGTATTCTTTTACTTCTTTAATGATTTCTTTTTCTAAGTCAGCATCGTTAGGGAAATTATTTTGCATTTCTTCTGTTGGAACGATTTTGATAACGATGTCCTCGCTACCGTCTTTTTGTCCGCCTTGACGAACACCACCGAATACGCAAAGTTCAGCGAATTTTGGTGATTTTTCCATAACTGCTTCAACTTCTTCAGGGAATACCTTTTTACCACCTGAAAGAACAATCATGTTTTTAATTCTGCCTGTAATCCAAATGAAACCGTCTTTGTCAATTTTTGCGATGTCACCTGTTCTTAACCAACCGTCCTCTGTCATTACTTCTGCTGTTAAATCATCACGTTTGAAGTAACCTTTCATAACGTTAGGTCCTTTTACTTGTAATTCGCCTGTTTCACTGTCAATTCTTACGTCCATATCAGGTAAAGGTCTACCAACTGAACCTAATTTGTTGTGTCCTTTTGTGTTTACAGAAACGATAGGGCTTGCTTCTGAAAGTCCATAACCTTCAAATACTTGGATACCAATTGTATTGAAGAATTTACCGATATTAACATCTAATGGAGCACCACCTGATAACACACCTTTGAATTTTCCACCTAAACGTTTGTGTAAAGTTCTGAATAATAATTTTCTCAAAGTGAATGATGGAATTAATTCAGCAATTTTAAATTTCACGTGGAACATGAATTTTCTAAGTGGTGAATATTTGCTAACACTTGCTTCCAAACTTGTTTTCAAAAGTTTTAAGAAAGCAGGTACAACAACCATGAATGTAATTTTTTTCTTTTGAATAACTTCAAACAAATCGTTTGGTTTCAAACTTTTTGAGTAATAAAGGTTTGTACCCAAACTCAAGAATGACAAGAAACCAACTGTCAATTCAAATAAGTGGTTCATTGGAAGAATTGACAATAATCTGTCATTTGTTGTTAGAGGGAAGCATTTTACAACGTTATTTACTTGCGACATAATGTTTTGGTAAGTTATTTGAACCCCTTTTGGCATACCAGTTGTACCTGATGTATAGATGATAAGAGCAGTTTTGTTTCTGCTTCTGTGTCGCCATCTTTTTACAGGGTAATCAGGGATTGTGTATATGCTTTCGTAATCTCTGTTTGCACCTTTGTCGTCCATTAAAATTACTTGTTCAATTGATGGTATTTGTTCTTTCATTTTTAGACCCATTTCAAAGTGAGCACTTGAAACAAGTAAAATTCTTGGTAAGCAGTCACTTAAAATCGAATGTAACTCATATTGAGTTAATTTGATATCCAATGGAACAACTGTGCCACCTGCGATAATGATAGAGAAGAATGCTGCACTCCATTCAGGTGTTGATTCAGATAAAATTGCGATTTTGTCGCCTTTTTGAATTCCGTTGTGGATTAAGTATCCGCCAAGTCTTTTAGCAAGAATGTTGATACCTTTGTAAGTTAATTCTGACCAACCTAAGTTTGTACGAATACCTAGTGCTGTATTTTCTCCAAATTTTTTCGTTTTTTCTTCAAGGAATAATAGTAAGTTATTAATCATAAATTTTCCTTTCCAACTCTTATAAGTTTTACTTAAAAATCTTTGTCATTAAACTGTTTCAGTCCGAAATATATTATACCAAAAAAATATTCTAATGCAACTCTTTGAAAATAGTTCTATCAGTGACAAGTACGGTAATTGTTTTGTTATTAGCACTTGTTATAATTCAAAATACAAAAAGAAAGGAGTTTTTAAATGAAATTTGAAGGTAGTCAAACAGAGAAAAATTTACAAGAGGCTTTTTGTGGTGAATCAAAAGCAAGAAATATGTATACTTTTTATTCTTCGGTCGCTAAAAAAGAGGGTTATGAGCATATTGCAAAAATATTTGAAAATACTTCAAATAACGAAAAAGCACACGCAAAAATTTGGTTTAAGTACCTAAATGGCGGTGAAATCCCGAATACTTTAGAAAATTTGTTGACTTCGGTAAAAAGTGAACATTACGAATGGACTGAAATGTATAAGAATTTTGCAAAAACGGCAAAAGAGGAAGGGTTTGACGATATTGCTCGTCATTTTGAAATGGTTGCGACGGTCGAAAAATTTCATAATGAACGCTACGATAAAATTATTGAGGACTTAAAACAAGATGAAATCTTTGCATCTCCCGAGCCTGTTGAGTGGGAATGTGCAAATTGCGGATTTCATGTTTTGAGTAAAACCGCACCTAAGATTTGCCCTCTTTGCGGACACCCTCAAGCATATTTTTTCAAAGATAAAGGTTAAAAATATCGGTATTTGCGGTTTTATGCTGTAAATACCTTTTTTATTCCTTTTTACTTTTTGAAATGCAACCTGAATCTGAACTGTCGATTTTTCCGTCGAAATCATTGTCAATTCCGTCATAGCAAGAACCTAACGAGTCATGAGATTCGCTTGCAACGTTTTTCTTTAACCAAATTTCAGGAATTTTATTCCAAACGTATAAAAAGAAATTTTTATAATATTTTGCAATTCTCGGGTTTTCGATTAATAAAACATTTTCGTCATTTTTTGAATTTCCGCTTTTTGACAAGTTCATTGAGCCAATAATTACGTATCTATCATCGATAATTATGCTTTTTGAGTGCATTTTTCCTGCATAATTTTCTGTTTTTACTTCAATTCCTTGATCTCGTAACAATTGGTGAGTCGAATGTTTGTTGTTTGCATTTGTTGCATCAAGAATAACTTTTACATCAACATTTCTCGCTTTTGCGTTTATCAAGGCTTGAGAAAGTTTTTTATGCGTAATTACAAAAGTCGGAATGTAAATATAACTTTTTGCGTTATTTATCAATGGTATTAAAACGTTATCCATAACGTTGTCTTGTGGTGAAAAATACACTGAAACCAAGGAATCTCCAAGCAAAATGTGTTCTTTGTTTTCGATTTTTGCTTTTTTGTTATGGAATTTGTTATTATACATTTGATTAAATTCTTTTTCATAAATTTCAGCAATTTCAGGTGATTTTATTAGAACGATAGCATTTGAATTAAATCCTGAAATGTCTGTTACGCTTATGTTTGCAGAGCCTGTTATAACAACTTTTCTATCAAAAATAAAGAATTTGTTGTGCATAATTGAACCTTGGTAATTTGAATCGCCGTAATCAGCCTTGCTTTCAGCCAAAGTTCTCGCAAGATTAAATGTGTCAGGATAGAAGTTTGTGCCTTGTGCGTTTACGTCATAAACCATACGGATAGTAACCCCTCTGCGAATTGCGTTTTGCAAGGCAGTTGTAATGTCAGGAATATCTGTATATCCGTAAAGTGCCATATCTATTGAGTTGTTGGCATTATTAATTTGGTCTACAAGTGTAAGGCAATAATCAGTCGTACATTTGTTGCTAGGCAAAAATACTGTTGTTAAATCTGTCAAATATAACTTAATTTGTTCTTGAGAAATTTCAAACTTTTGAGGGTGAATTTTCTTCAAAAGTTCTTGTTCTTTGATATTTTTATCATCTTTTGTTGTATTTTTTGCATTTTTAACAACATTTTCACAGAATTTGCATGCTTGTGCATCTTTTGGTAGTTGATTTTTAGGCAAAATAACAAAATCGTGTGCCATTTGACCGTATTTGCAGTTCAAACGGTGATATTTATTGCTTTTGTTGTTGTAAATTCGTAATTGATAAGTTTTTGCAAGTTGAATTTGTTTTGCGAAAGCCTTTTTATTTACAGGTTCTCTATCTTTTAGGGCAAAAGGTGAATTTTGTATAATTCTATTGTAATTTTTGCCATTAAAGTAAAGTATAATTTTATTATTATCTAGTTTTTTGAATTTTACATTTTTGTCCTCAAGCAAATTTTGTGCATATTTTTCAGCAAAATATCCGATAGAAAGGGCAGTTTCTTCGTCGATATTCATACTTTCTGCATAATTTTTTTGATAATCGCTAACTTTTGACGAAAAAGTTTCAACTCCGTCTACGATAAATTTTTCATTTCCTTCGACTTTTCCGTTTTTGTTCAAGTCTAAAGCAACTTGAGAGGGCGAATATACCTTGATAACTTTAACAGAATTTTTTGTATAAAGTATGCAAGATGTAAAAACAATAAGCATACAAATTATTAATGCGATACTAAATTTTTTCATAATTGTTTTCTACTAATTTTTTGTATGTTGTAAATTCAAACCCAAAATTTTCTATTCTGAATTTCATATCCTTGTTTTGTGTAATCAAGTATTCGTTTTGTTTTTCTGAATAATAAGGGTGAATAAGTGATTCAACAAGAATATTTTCATCGTTTTTGAATATTCTCAAACCATTTTCAACCGTATTATTATCCATCATTCCTGTATAACTTACACCAACAAGATAATCATTTGTTTTTAATTCAGGATATTTTTCTAAAGTTTTTCTATTTTTTATTGTGAAACTATTTAGCAATACAACTTTTATTTGATTAATTGGGTACATCAAATTTAAGTGTTTGCTCAAAATAGGAGTTATATAAGGTTTTTCAAATTGAGTTCTAACGTATGGAATTTTGTATTCTTGGGCAAGTTTGCAAGTCAATTCAAAAATATTTGGAATTCCATGAGTATGCACGTGAGAATCAATATGAGCAGGGGTTAAGTGTGACAAAATCTTTTCAATTTGTTTTCTGAATTCAATTTCCAATTGCTTTACAAACTCTTTGTTGTAAGATTTTGCAAGAATTTGTGTCCAACTGTTATTGAAAACTCCGTCTTTATTTACAAGCATTGGAATTTCTTCAGGTGTTGACAAGGCTTTACCCTCAATAATATTAAGATGCACGCCAATACATAACTCAGGACATTCAGGCATGTTTTCATTTATTACTGCATCAAAAGCCTCTCCGTTCGCACAAAGGCTTGCAGATTTAAGCACACCGCTATTATATCCGTCGATTACACCTTTATTAATATTTTTTGATAAACCTAAATCGTCTGCGTTTAGTATAAATTTTTTATTGCTCATAAATTTTTCTTGCCCTATACTCTAAATTATTATAATATAAAAACAAGCATAAAACAAAAAGGACATATCATGAACAAACCTACTTTAGCAATTACAGTACCTTGTTATAACGAAGAATTGTGTGTTGAAAGCACCGCAAATAAGTTGATAGAGGTAATAACAGATTTAATTGCTAAAAACAAAGTAAACGACGACAGTTTTGTTTATTTTATTGATGATGGTTCAAAAGACAAAACTTGGGAACTTATTTCGAAATTGCACGAAAAAAATTCTATGATAAAAGGTGTAAAATTCGTTAGAAATTATGGCAACCAAAAAGCACATATTGCAGGCTTGTTGGGGGTTCGTGAATTGGGTTGTGATTGTGCCGTTTCAATCGATGCAGATTTGCAACAAGACCCTTGGGCTATTGAAAAATTTGTTGATAAATACATGGAAGGTAATGACGTTGTTGCGGGTATTCGCAACAGTCGTGATACAGATACTTTCTTGAAAAAAACAACTGCGATTTGTTTTTACAAAACAATGAATTTCTTAGGCGTAAAAATTCCGATGAACCATTCGGATTTTCGTCTTGTAAGCAAAAAAGCACTAGACATTTTGGCTGAATATCCTGAAAAACAAATCTTTTTGAGAGGATTTTTTAACGAAATTGGCTTAAAATCAGCAATTGTTAATTTTGACGTAAAACCAAGAATGAAAGGTGAATCAAAATTCAATTATATGACCTTATTTGGCTTAGCCTTGAACGGTATAACTTCTTTCAGTATTATGCCACTTAGAATTATTGCAGTTATTGGCTTTTTAATGGCATTGTTCTCATTTGGTTTAGGGCTTGAAGTTTGTTATGAAAAATTTATTTTAAATTCAACTCCAAGCGGTTGGGCAACAATTGTTGTATTGATGTCTTTCTTCGGTGGACTTCAATTGTTCTGTATGGGAATTATTGGCGAATATTTGGGTCAAGTTTACAGAGAAGTTAAAGCAAGACCTCGTTACATCGTTGAAACTGAATTGAGATAATTAAAACAGCATTCAAAATTTTGCAAAATAAAAAGCGGTCAATTGACCGCTTTAAAAACTTTTACCTAATTAAATTTACTTACTTACCTTTTTTCCCTATATGTTTTACCAAGCCTTTGTGCTTGTTCAAAAACTTGTCGATAATTTAACGGAACAAATATGTTCCATTAAATTAGTCTAACAATGCTTCAAGAATTGCAGCGTTTTTGTTTGCTGTTTTTGCGTTGAAGTTGTTGTTTCTGTGAATATATGTTCTCAATGCTTCACGAATTAATTCTGAGCGTGTACGATTTTCATTTCCTGCTACTGCATCGATTTGATCTAAAAATTGTTCCGGCATTGAAATTAAAACTTTAGCCATTGTTAAATATCTCCTATTTTGTAATATACCTCGTACTCATGTAAAGTTTTTTTTGAGAAAAAAATTGCCTTTTTTGAGTAATTTATGTTTACAAAACTTAATATTAGAACTCAGAGCGAGATTTTTTAACTTGTTCCATCAAATCAACGAATTCTTTTTCGTCTAGTGTTTCCATTTCAAGAAGTTTGTGAGAGATAGTATCAAGCATATCTCTGTTATCTTCAAGTAATGTTTTTGCTAGTTCGTATTGTTCGTTGACAATTCTTTGAACTTCATTATCGATTTCGGCAGCGACTTCTTCAGAGTAATCTCTTTGGTGTCCGAAATCACGTCCCATAAATACGTGGTCCTCGCTCTTGCCGTAAGCAAGATTACCCAATTTTTCGCTCATACCGTATTTTGTAACCATCGCACGAGCCATTTGAGAAACTTTTTCCAAGTCGTTAGAAGCACCTGTTGTAATGAATTCTTTACCGTAGATAATTTCTTCTGCAACTCTGCCACCAAGTGTCATAGCGATTTTGTCTAGCAATTGGACTTTCTTCATTGTCAAATGGTCTTTTTCAGGTAGAACCATTGTAACCCCAAGAGCCATTCCTCGAGGGATAATAGAAACTTTATGTAATGGGTCGCAATTTTTAAGAAGTTTTGCAAGTAATGCGTGTCCAACTTCGTGATAAGCAGTATTTTCTTTTTCTTCGTCTGAGATAATACGGCTTTTCTTTTCAGGACCTGCCATAACTTTGTCGATTGCTTCTTCCAAATCGTCCATGTAAATTCTAGTTTTGTTGTAACGAGCAGCAAGCAAAGCGGCTTCGTTCAAAAGGTTTTGCAAATCAGCACCTGTAAACCCTGGAGTTCTTTTTGCTAAAACTTTCAAATCAACTTCTTCTGCAAGAGGTTTGTTTTTAGCATGAACTTTAAGGATTTGTTCTCTGCCTAAGATGTCAGGTCTGTTGATAACGATTTGACGGTCAAATCTTCCTGGTCTTAAAAGTGCGTTGTCAAGAATGTCAGGTCTGTTTGTTGCAGCGATAACAATAATGTTCATTGTTTCGTCGAAACCGTCCATTTCAACAAGTAATTGGTTAAGAGTTTGTTCTCTTTCATCGTGTCCGCCACCAAGACCAGCACCACGTTGACGACCAACGGCATCAATTTCATCAATAAATATAATACATGGTTGGTGTTTTTTTGCTTGTTCAAACAAATCACGAACACGACTTGCACCAACGCCGACGAACATTTCAACGAAATCAGAACCTGAAATTGAGAAGAAAGGTACGCCTGCTTCGCCTGCAACGGCTTTAGCCATTAAGGTTTTACCTGTCCCTGGAGGTCCAACAAGAAGAACCCCTTTTGGAATTTTCGCACCTAATTTGATGTATTTTTCACCATTTTTTAAGAAATCAACGATTTCTTCAAGTTCTTTCTTTTCTTCGTCAATCCCTGCAACGTCGCTGAAAAGAACTTTTACTTTGCTATCCAAAAGCATTTTTGCTCTGCTTTTGCCAAAAGACATTGCTTGAGAACCGCCTGCTGAAAGTCCTTTAGCCATAAGGATTAAGAAGATGATTACAAAGATAGGTAGAGCAAGTGAGCCAATAAGGTTGATAAGTTTAGAGGATTCACTTGGTTTGCTTACAGAGATGTCAACATTTGCTTCTTCAAGTTTTTTGATAAGTCCTGCATCGTTTGGAGTAAGGACTTTGTATTGAAGAACAGGAGTTGTTTGGTTCATTCCGTAAAGCATAGGAAGTTCTTTTCCTGATTTTTTTGCTTGTTTAGTAGGTTGTTTTTTAGGTGTAGCGATTAAGAAAGTTTTGTCCATTTCAACGGATTTAATTTCGTCATTCGCAAGTTTTTGCAAGAAGTTTGTATAAGAAAGTTCTTCGGTTGTAGTCACAGGACCTGAGAACAACATAGATACAAATGCCAAAACCATAATGCCTAAAATTATATACATACCTAGAGATTGACTTTTATTCATTAGATTACCTTTCGTGTAAATATAACCAATAATTATAATATACCATAAATAATATAAGGCAAGATTTGTAATGTATTAATATAAATTTATAAAAGTCATTTCAACACTTGTGCAAAATTTAAAAATAGTGCATAATTAATAATATAGACTGGAGATATTGTGAACCAATTTTTTAAGCATAAAATTTTATCTTTCACACTTGCTGAAATGATGGTGGTCTTGGCACTTTTCAGTGTAATTTCTGCTGCGACAATGCCAGTTATTACAGCAAGACAAAAGATGGAAGGTACTGCTGCTTCAACTTCAGGTGGTGTTGAAGGGGATTATGAAGACCCTTGGGGACTGAAAGGTTCAGGCATGTACTACAAACCTAGCAATTATACATCTGCAGTAATGGTTGGTTCAGATGTAAATGATTCTGCACAAGGTTTGGGTTATCCTGCGTTAATTGTTACTGACAAAGTCGGTATAAGAAGCGGTAATGCAGACCCTAGCCAAATCAAATTGTTCAAAGAGGTTGACGGAACTACTTATGATTGCGGTAGAATAATGATGGGTAACGATTATATGCGTTCTATTGGTACTGTTGCAATTGGTGCAAATGCCTTGGCATATAATTCAAACAATTTTCGTAGTTACAATGTCGCAATTGGTTCAAATGCTTTGAACGACCGAAATGCAAAGGCTGATAGATATTACAATGTTGCTGTTGGTTACAATGCTTTGTCTGCAACAAGAAATTCTACAAACAACAATGTCGGTATTGGTACAGAAGTTGGTTATAAAAACAAGGTAAATAACTCCGTATTAATGGGGAATATGGCAGGTTATACTTCAAATAGCAGTGATAGTATAGATAATTCTGTTATTATTGGCTCTCATGCAGGTTTAAATAAATCTACGCAAAAATCTGTTATTGTTGGTAAATACGCAGGTTACAACGAAAATAATAATCCTAATAATAGTGTATTAATTGGTTATTATGCAGGTTATGTTATGGACGGACAGGCAAAAGCCCCTGACAATTTTATTGCAATTGGTTCTTATGCTTTTGCAAATAATGAATATGAGCCTGAACTAGGTGATACAGGTATCGCTATTGGTTTTTATGCAGGTAATTTTGGTAATTTTAGTTCTATCAATATCGGTAGATATGCAGGATTTTACAATTTTGAGGGCGACCATTCAGTAAATATTGGTTTAAGTGCAGGTTCAGAAATGAATAGTGCCTCTTATTACTCTGTTTACTTAGGTAATCGTGCAGGCATGTATGCAGGCGGAGATGATAGAATTTGTATTGGTACAGATTCTTGCGTAAATTCTGATAATTCAAATGAATCAAACGTTTCTATTGGTCATTTTGCAGGGTATCAAACTGCTTTGAATGGTGATGGGGGTAATGTACTAATGGCATCTCCAAAATCTGTAATGGTGGGTTACTATGCAGGTTCTGATGCTTCTGTTTTGAGATCTGTTTGTATCGGCACTTATGCTTGTTCAGGTTCAAATAACTACGATGGTCTTGTTCGTATTTCGCCAAAAGATGGTTATTGGGAAAGAAGTGGTAATGATACTATCAGTGTTATCGGTGATATTCCTAATAGTATAAGAAATGCTAGTATGAATACTGGCTATGATTCTTTGATAATAACTCCGTTGTATGGAAGTTTAACTCCTGCAAAATCGGCAAGTTCGGATAACGATTCATCAATTATTCTTTTTGGTGATGTTTTTGGTCCTAGCAACTATTTGCAAGCATTTTCTGACAAAAGATTAAAAGAAAATATAAGACCTACAAAATATGGCTTGAAAGAAATTAGAAAAATAAATGTATACAATTATAATTGGAAAACAGGCGATACAAAGACTCCACAAATAGGTGTAATCGCACAAGAGGTTCAAAAAATAATTCCTGAAAGTGTTCATGTTGACAAGGACAATAAAATCGGCGGATATTTGACTGTAAATTCTACTTGGTTTTTATACCCAATGGTAAATGCGATAAAGGAATTGGATAGTCAAGTTACGGCAATTCAAAAGAAACTTGTTGCATATTCAAAAGAATATATTTCCTTGGTTCAAAGAGTGAATAAATTAGAAAAAGAAGTTAAAGTTTTGGAAAAAGAAAACAAAACCTTGACCCGTGATGTAAAGGTTGCTTATACAAAGGTCAAAAAGGCAGAAAGAAGATAGAGGAGAATAGATGAAACATTTTTCTAAAAATTTCATAGCGTTCACCTTGTCAGAAATGATGATTGTATTGTTGATTATCAGTGTAATTTCTGCTGCGACATTGCCTGCAATTACTTCACGTGATGAATCGCAAGCGGGCGGTATTTCTGCAACAACAGGTGCTTCTTCAAGTGTTTATTCAAACTGGTTGTACGATTCAACTTATACAAAAGGATATTATTTTTATAAAAAAACAAACAACTCTGCTATTAAAAATGAATTTGTTGTTGCAATTGGAAATGAAATATCTACATCATTAAATCTATTTTTTGGTGGTAATCCATTTGTTCCTTTGGTGTTAACGAAGAAAACTAACTTAAACTATAGTGGTTTATTTACTGACATGTCTTTGAAAAACTTCTCTGACATTGTATTTTTCAATTCATTAGCACAAAATACTGGTAGAATTGCATTTGATTACTATGGTTCGTTAGCAATAGGTAAAGATGTTGGCTTAAATACTCTTGATTACCACCCACAAAGTTTATTGGGTATTGGATATAAAGTTGGCGACAAAATTTCTGACCCTGAATATAACAGTTATGGTATGCCAAAATACATGATAGGTAATGTATTGATAGGTTCTTATGCTGCTTATGCAGGTGGTGTTGTTTACCCAGGAAGTATTGTTCTTGGTTCAAATATTCAAAACCAAGGTAATTTACGTGGAAGTATAATTATTGGCGGTAATGCCTCTCAAAATTCAAAAAAATCTGCTTACAATTATCCTGACTTGAGTGGGTATGTTGGTATTGGTGCATATTCAGGATATGCAAATCCATCATCAAATTTGTACGGTGTAAATGTTGGATATTACGCAGGTGCAAGAAATACAAATACGTATAAAGATGATAGTATCGCAATGGTAAATATTGGTGCTTACGCAGGTTATGATTCATCACCAACAGGATATATTCCTCGTGATCGTAGCGACCCTATCCTAAACTCAAATGCAGGTGTTGTAAGCATTGGCTATTGGGCAGGTTCACAACAAACTGCAGCCAATGGTGGTAACAACAGAGTAACCAGTTCTGATGGTTTTGGTGCAGTAAATATTGGATATTATGCAGGTAATCAAACCGATAGAGGCGGTAATATTAATATCGGACATTATGCAGGGGTTAATACAATTATCCCTGGAAATAGTTCAGGCGATTTTATAGTTAATATTGGTAACTATGCAGGTTATTTTATCACAGGTGTGTCTGAAAAAAGTGTCAATGTTGGTCATTATGCAGGATATCGTTCTGATAATACTTATAGTATCAATATTGGTAAATCTGCAGGTGTATGGTCTACTCAAAATAGAGTTACATCAATTGGCACTTATGCAGGTTATGCGAATAAAGCAAGTCACTCGGTATTTATTGGAAAATATGCAGGTGCTTACGTTGAGGGTGACAACAACGTTATTATTGCCTCAATATCTGATGAGAGACCATCTTCAAGTGCAACAAGAAAATTATCAAACAATGTAATTATTGGTTGTGATATGAAAGGTTCATTTGATAACAAGTTCTGTATTGGTGGTGATTTGAATGGCAGACAGGCTGTTACTAATGAAGGTCGTGATAAAAATATTTGGACTCCAAACAATTATATGGATTCTCCTTACAAACGTCAAATGTTATTTGTTCCAGGAAACGGGGTAAAAGCAGCATCTAACATTGGTTTTGGTAGTACAATGATTCTTTTGTATGCAACTTATGTTGTTTCACCAAATACTACAATGTATAAATTTTCAGATAGACGTTTGAAAGAAAATATTAAACCTACAAAATACGGTATCGACAAATTGAGAAATATAATCATTTATCAATACAATATGATAGGACGACCTGAGCCTTGCATTGGTGTTGTCGCTCAACAGTTGATGAAATTTTACCCAAATGCGGTTGAAAAAGCACCTGATTTAGTCAAAAAAGGTGGATATTTGACAGTCGATTCTGACTGGATAGTATACTCCTTGGCTCAAGCGATAAAAGATGTCGATAAAATGACAGAAAACTTGTCAAAAATGTTGACAGAACAAACAAGCAAACTAACAAAATTATCTCAAAGCGTTGATAATATTGAAGTTAGACTTGATAGAATTTCAAAATCAAATCAAGAAACTCAAAAACAATTAAAAGAAATGGAAAGTATCACAAAAAAATGGAGTGGTAAATAATCGTTATGAAAAAATTTATTCAAAAAAATTACATAGCCTTTACCATAATGGAAATGACACTTGTTTTGCTTATAACAAGTATTATTGCTGCTGCGACTACTCCAATTTTGACTTCTGCCGTTTCTGATTATGCAGACCAAAACTATAAAGCAACCGCAGGTGAAAGTTCAAATGCTCCTTGGCGACCAACTTCATCTTATGACGGTGGCGGTATTTATAACTCAAAACTTGAAAATACATCACCAATTGGTATTGGTGTAAAATTTGGTGCAAGTGCTTCAAGTTATGGATATCCAACACTTGCTGTAAAAACATTTACTAGCGGAAATTTTGTTAATTCTTCGCAAATTCAAATGGGTACTGATATTGGTAGCGAAAAGATTAGTATGGATGAATTTGAAAATGTTGCTTTGACCCATTCTTTAGATGCATGTAATGTTGGTAGTGATAACCAAGCGTATTCATTTCCTGCAATGTTTGGTAATAACAACTATATGGGTGAAAAGAGTATATATATAGGTTCAGCCATTCAGTACAAACCAGCAGATAGTACTCATTGGGAATGGTCGCTTGATGAATCTACTGGATATTACCGTGCAGACCAAGTTACGTCTGAAGGTAAAGACCCTGAAAATATGTACTATAATCAATCAATATTCCTTGGTACATATATTGATACTCGTATGAATGAAGATTCTATCTATATCGGTAGTTTTATGGATAGAGATATCAACGAAAGAGATGTTATTGTTATTGGACATAACATGAATTCTGAGGCTTATGCCGCAACATACGAGGGTAATATTCTTATCGGTAATTACGCAAATGTTGGTAGAGTTGCTGACTCTATCGCTATTGGTAATTATTCAGGATATTCAAGTGTATTCAAACATGATATCGCTATCGGTAATTATGCAAACTATAACGGTGCGTTCAAAACTTCTTTTCTTGTGAATTTTGGACCTTCTTCAAATGTTTCTATCGGTCAATATGCAGGTGCTATTTTTGGCGAAAAAGGATTGATTGATCATGGTAATTTCTCTGCGGTAAATATTGGTGGTTACGCAGGACTTATCAGAAAAGTTGATGCTAGTGGCGTTTTAGGTCATAGTTCAGGTGCGGTAAATATCGGTGATTTTGCAGGTTACAAAGAGGTTGTATATAATGAGATTAATGATATAAGCGGTAGAACTCGAACTGCAACTATAAACCTTGGCTATTATGCAGGGGCTTCGTATTATCAAGGTGAGGACCAAACAGGTGATGGTCATGAAAATAGTGTTGCTATTGGCTATTATGCAGGCAGAAACAGTTTTGCAAAAAATAGTGTAATTATCGGTTCTGCAACTGGTACATACTCAAATACCGCTTCTTCAGTTTTGATTGGCTCAGGTATAAAAGAGTTTACTTATGACTGTCGAAATAGTTATGAAACTCCTGAATGTATCTATCCAACAGGTACTTGGACTGCAGGTACTGCAGGAACAGATCCTGCCTATGGAATAGTTTCTATTGGTACAAACGCAGGTACAAATTCAGATTACAAGGGTATATATCTTGGTGCTTATGCAGGTCATTGGGGGGCTGGTCACGAATACGGTAATGTCGGTATTGGACCTTTTACTTGTAGTCACGTTGACGGTAGCAACAAGTGGTGTCTTGGCTGGGGCTCTCCAAGTGAGGTTAGTAGTCTAAATGTAGCCAAAAATGACATGTCGACAACTGGTAACATAACAGTTTGGAATACAAATGTTTTATCAAAATCACCGCAAATGTTTATCGGTGATGCAAGAGGTGCTATTCAAGCGAATGATGAACAAAGACTTAGTTACAATTCTAACGACTGGAATCATACTGCGATTACTCTTTATGCAGGACATATTTACAGATATAATACCACAGGTACAACAAGTTCTAATTTGACACTTGATCAATTGCGTTGGTCAGACAAAAGACTTAAAACAAACATCTCAAAAGTATACGGCTCTTTAGACAAAATCAGAAGTGTAAACATCTATGATTACACCCTAAAAAATGACGAACACCACACTCCAAAAATTGGGGTTATTGCTCAAGAATTCAAAAAAATCTTCCCTTACGAAGTGAAAGTTGAACCAAATTCTAAAAATTACGCAGTCGGCACAGGCTCATTACTTTACACAATGCTCGATGCGATTAAAGATTTGGATATAAATATTCAACATCTACAAACTTCTTTCGACAACTACGTGAAAGACTTCTTTGGCTTGAAATCTAAAGTCGCTAAACTCGAAGCACAGTCTAAAAAACTCCAAGCAGACAATGCTCAAATGAAATCAAGACTCGCTAAAATTAATGCAAAATTGAAGTAAATCACAACTAAAAAGTATTATTTTTTCGCAAAGGGTTACCCCTACCTCAATTGTTTCAATTTTAAAGATAAATTTGTTATTTTTTCGCCCAAAATTTTCTATCGAAAATTTTGGGCGAAATTTCTTAATTTTAAAATTTCATTTAACTTTTTAAAATTCACCACTTGACAGTCAAAGCAAGATTTTCAATGCGTCAGGGCGATTGTTTTTTTTAAATGTAAAATTTTGTAACAATTTTTTTAGTGTGTTTTTTACTATTTAATTGACTATGATTTTTGATGTAGTACCATAGAATAGCATGCTTTTTGATTATCAAATATACAGATTGTAAAGAAATATTAAAAAGATTAAAACGTACGTACACAATAGAATATAAAAGAATGAGGTTATTTTAATGTCGACTAAATTTGCAAAAAGGGTAACTCCAATGGGTATTCCAGCAACTAATTTGGATTATTTACCTGATTTAATTGAAGTGCAAAAAAAATCTTTTGAATGGTTTTTAAAAGAAGGTTTGAAAGAAGAATTGCTTGCTTTCTCACCTATTAAAGACTATACAGGTAGATTAGAATTACACTTTTTACCAAACTACACTTTCGATAATGCTAAATACACTATCGAAGAAGCAAGAATTCACGATGCAACTTACGCAAAACAATTACGTGTTATGGTAAGACTTGTAAACCGTGATTCTGGTGAAATTAAAGAACAAGAAGTTTATATCGGTGATATTCCGACTATGACTGACAAAGGTACTTTCATTGTAAACGGTGCTGAACGTGTTATCGTTTCTCAAATCGTTCGTTCTCCTGGGGTTTACTACAAACGTGAAATCTCTCCAACAGGTAAACGTTTATACAATGCTACAATTATTCCAAACAGAGGTGCTTGGATTAAAATTGAAACAGATGCTAACGATTTGATTTACGTTAAAATCGACAAAAATAGAAAAATCTTAGCAACAACTTTATTGAAAGCAATGGGCTTGTCAGTTGCTGAAATGGAAGCATCTTTCACTCACTTCGAATTCTTAAAGAAAACTTTAGAAAAAGATACTGCAGAAACAACTGATGATGCTTTAATCGATGTATACAAAAAATTAAGACCTGGCGATCCTGCATCTGCTCAAGGTGGTCGTCAAATTATCGAAGCTCGTTTCTTCGATGAAAAGAAATACGATATTGGTCGTGTAGGTCGTTACAAATTAA
>SAMEA104315436__coassemble_974_pt1 | contig 27351 bp, 30 predicted proteins | sample SAMEA104315436__metabat2_low_PE_046 | metagenome-assembled genome bin SAMEA104315436 (sample SAMEA104315436) | gut metagenome | biome: Monkey gut; feature: monkey-associated habitat; material: faeces | place: China | collected 2013
TTGCTAAATCGGACTATTTTTAAATGGGTAGATAACAAAAAACGGCGGAACGCATTTGCGTCCCGCCAGTACACAACGAAGAATATAAAGGGTAAATAAATTTTTGTTTAGACAAGTCCTTCTTTTACGGCTTTTACTGCCGCTTGGACTCTATCATTCACGCACATTTTTTGCAAAATCGAGCAAACATGGGCTTTTGCCGTATGAACACTTACGATTAATTCTTTTGCAATTTCTGTGTTGCTTTTTCCTGTAACAAGATGTTTTAAGACTTCGTATTCTCTTTCTGTTAAAGGAACTCTGCCCTCTTGTGATGAACCGTTTGCTAAAAGTCTTGTATTTTCGGGTTTTGGGAATGAATTTAAGGCAAGTTGTGCAATTTCAGGGTCAAGCCAACAAACCCCTTGAGATACATCTCTTACTACATCTGCCAATTTTATTGGGTCTATATCTTTTAAGCAATATCCAGTAGCACCTGAACTTAATGCTGCAACAACTTCTTCTTCTCTGTCGTGTGAAGTTAGTGCGATAATTTTTACTTTTGGGTTTGTTTCTTTTACTTTTATTGTTGCCTCAATGCCATTCATTCCTGGGAGTCCTAAGTCCATAAGAACAACATCAGGGTTATGTCTTTGGATTAAGGATAGCCCCTCTTGTGCGTCCTCACATTCGGCTACTACTTCGATGTCCTCATTAGCATTAAGAGCACATCTTAATCCGACTCGAGTTAATTTAAAGTCCTCAATAATAATAACGGAAACGGGTTTGGTTGCTACTGTCATAATTTTCTCTCCATATTTTGTTTAACCACAGTTAAATTAAAGTATATTTTTCGCAGTAATGGAATTAGTCTGTTGAGCAGTTTTGACTCCCTACCTGTTTAGTATACTTACGGCTAATAAGCCATTAGATTGGTGGGTAAATTGGTTATAAACATGTTCTTGATTAAATTTTTTTTCTATTATAAAATTGATTTGTTAGAAAAATGAGGTAAAAAATGGATCAAATAATCAGAGTTGCATGGGACTTAAATGAAAATACAGAAAATAGATATCAATTAGTATACGAAATTGCTGAACTAGCAAAAAAATTAGTTGACGAAAACCAAGCAAGAAAAGCAAGAGAAGATTTTGGCTTTGATGAATATGGTTTTGATGGTTCTTACAAAAAAGAAAATCCTGTTGAACACGCAATTATGGTTAAAGCGTCAGAAGCAGATGATAACAGACTTGTTGGTTAATCCAACAAGCCTTTTTAGTGTTTTATATATAGTTTAGGAGATTTTATAAATGCAATTAAAAGAAACAGTTGATTATATCAACGAAAAAACAAACAACTTTGCACCTGAAATCGCTATCGTTTTAGGTTCAGGTTTGGGTGATTTTGCTGATGATTTCTGCGATATTGCACTTTCTTATGGCGATATCCCTGGGTTTGAAGCATCAACAGTAAAAGGTCATAAAGGTCGTTTAGTATTTGCAACTATTGCAGGTAAAAAAGTTGTAATGATGCAAGGACGTTTCCACTATTACGAAGGACACCCAATTCAAAAAGTTGTATATCCAGTAAAAGTATTCAAAAAATTAGGTGTAAAAACTTTAATCGTAACAAATGCCGCTGGTGGTATTAACAGAGAATTCAACGCATCAGACTTGATGTTAATTACAGACCATATCAACTTCATGCACGTAAATCCATTAATTGGACCAAACGATGAAGATTTAGGACCTAGATTCCCTGATATGACAGATGTTTACAAAAAAGACTTGCAAGAAATCGCAATGTCAGTTGCTAAAAAATTAGATATCAATTTGAAAAAAGGTGTTTACATGGCTCTTACAGGTCCTAACTACGAAACACCTGCAGAAACAAAAATGGTTGAATTGTTAGGTGCAGATGCAGTTGGTATGTCAACAGTACCTGAAGCAATGGTTGCAAACTATTGCGGTATCAAGGTTCTTGGTATCAGTTGCATTTCAAACGCAGCAGCAGGCATCACTGGTGAAGTTCTTTCTCACCAAGAAGTTATTGAAGCAGCAAACGCTGTAAAAGGTAAATTCAAATCATTATTGTTAGAATGCGTAAAAGCAATATAACTTTGAAAGATTAATAAAATTTAGACAGGCGAAGCCATTGGCTTCGCCTGTTTTTTGTTTAAATAAATTATCCAAAAAATATTGTTTAAATTTGTAAAGAATTAAAATTTTAATATAGAATTTCATTCTGAGTTGGAATAAAATTCTGATATGGTTAAATTAAACGAAAAAGTTGAAGAATTAAAGAAAAAAATGATTTTGGATACTGCAAGTGAGTATTTCAAAACTTTAGGGTACGAAAAGACTCAAATCGATAAGATAGCAAAGGATTTGAGCATTGGCGTTGGTACAATTTACGGATATTTTACTTCAAAAGAGGGGCTATTTATGGCTTGGTTGAAGTATATTATCGACAATGCTTCTGCTGAAATGCAAGAGTATTGTGCTGATGTCGTAAATCCTATTCAAAAATTGAAAATGATAGTTGAATATAAGATTAAATATTTTGAGAAAAACAGAACGACAATTAAGGGCTATATGCAGAATAACCAATTGTTTTTGAGAGGTATTTCTCGCAGAAAAGAACACCCAATGGCAAAGGTTTACAACTATTGTGCTGAGATTATCAAAAATTTAAAGGATATGGCTGATAATGAGGCTTATTTGTTGGCAACTATTTTTGATGGAATTATAAATAGTTATATCGAGTGTTCGTTGGAAGATGATATTTTAATCGAAAAGCAAGATGAAATAGTAGAAAGATTTTTGAGATTAGTTGGAGTGTAGATGAGAAAAATTTTAGGAATATTTTTAATAATTTTTTGTTTATTTATGTCCCCAGTGCATTCTGCTGAGGTTCAAAAGGCTGGCATACAGCGTGTTGAATTGACTTTTGAACAAGCGTATGAATTAATGTTGGAAAACAATAATAAATTAAAGGCTTATAACGAATTAATTAATCAAATGAAATATGAAAAACGTTCTGCGTTGGGTCAATTTTCTCCAAAAGTTGGTTTGAATGCGACTTATTTACATTTCAATGATGATTTAACTTTAAATTCAAGTGGTTCAATGCACATGGGTGCAATTCCGATTACTTTTGGGGCTCAAACCTTAATCCAAGATAAAAACGTGTTCACTTTTGGCGGGGCTGCGGTTTGGAATATTTTTACTGGTGGTAAATTGTTATCAAATCATGCTGCTGCAAGAGCAAAATTAGAGGCTTCTAACGAAAAATATAGAGAAGTAAAAGATGGTTTGGTTCTTGATTTGGTAAAAAGATATTATGGTTTAAGATTAGCAAGAGATGTTGTTGAAGTTAGAAAACAAGTTGCTGACGGTATTGGGCAACATTTAAAAGATGCGAAATTGTTAGAAAAAGAGGGTATAATTTCAAAATCTGAAAGATTACACGCAGAAGTTGCTTATTCAAATGCGATGAGAGAATACAATGCCTCTGTTCGTGATGCGAATGTTATTGAAGAAGGTTTGAAAACTTTAATCAAGGCAGATGACGTTAATTTGAAAAATGTTTATATTGAGCCATCATCATTGTTGTTTGTTTATAACGACAGTACGATAGATGTTGAGGCTATGAAGAAAAACGCAATTGAAAATAATCCACAGTTGAAACAATTGCGTGCTAAAAAGAAAATTATGAATGCAAAATATCACGCAAAAATGGCGAATTATTCACCAACAGTAAGTTTGGTTGCGTTTGATGTTGCTGCTGCAAGTCATTTGTCAGAAGCAGCACCTAGAGCGGGTATTGGTGCAACTGCAAATTGGTTGCTTTTTGACGGATTTTCTCGTTTGAACGACGTTAAGGCTGCAAATTGCGAACGTAAAATGGTTGATTTTGAACTTGAAGATGCTCAATATAACGTCGAAAGTCTTGTATTGAAACAATATCAAGAGTTAATGAAAAACAAAGAACAATATGATAGTTCTACAAAATCAATAGAAAATGCTCAAGAGGCATTAAGAACTTCAACCTTGGCATTCAAAGAGGGTTTTGGTACATCTTTGCAAGTAACAGATGCTCAAATGATGTTGTCAAAAGTTAAAATTGATAGACTAAATGCGGTTTACAACTATGATGTAAACTTAACAGATTTGTTAAAAACAAACGGTGATACAAACACTGTTTTAGAATATATTAAATCGTCAAAACAAGAAAAATTTTAAAGTGAGGCATAAATGAAAAACGTAAAACTTATAGCAACAGTATTAATAGTTCTTTTATTAATTGCGGGAACGATAACCGTTTTCGTAAAAGAAAGTTCAATGATTTTGCAAGGCGAAGTTGAAGTTAAAACTGTTGATTTATCTTCAAAAATTACAGGTCGTGTGTTGAAAATCAATGTTCAAAAAGGTGACAGGGTTCAAAAAGGCGATGTTTTAATAGAACTTGATACTCCTGAAATAAACGCAAAGGCTGAACAAGTTGATGCAACGCTTGCTTTGGCAATGGCTCAACAAGAAAAAGTTAATAATGGTGCTAGAGCAGAGCAAATTGGTATGGCAAAAGCCTCTTTAGACTTGGCTCAAAAGACTTATGAGAGATTAAATAGATTGCACAATGAGGGTGTAATTCCGACTCAAAAATTAGATGAGGCACACGCAAAATATGTTGCTGCAAAAGATAATTATAATATGCTTGTAACAGGTGCAAGATTTGAGGATAAACTTTCTGCTCAAGCGAATGTTCGCAAGGCTCAAGGGGCAAACAAAGAGGTTTCTTCTTATTTGAAAGAAAACAAAATTGTTTCACCTATCAATGGGGTTATAACAGAAGTTACTGTTGAAGAAGGCGAACTTGTAGGGGCTGGATATCCTATTGTTACTGTTGTTGATGACAAAGACTGTTGGGTAACTTTCAATTTGCGTGAAGATTTGCTTTCTAAAATCAAAAACGGAACTCAATTTGATGTGCAAATTCCTGCAATTGGAAACGAAAAAATTTCTGTAAAAGTTAATTATATTTCAGTTTTAGGCGATTTTGCAACTTGGAGAGCAACAAAGGCAAAAGGTGATTTTGATATGAAAACTTTTGAAGTTCGTGCTGTTCCTGTTGAACCTGTTGAAAATTTGCGTGCTGGCATGAGTGCAATATTTGATTGGAAAAAAGTTAAGTAATGGCATATATTGACGTAGTTAAAAGAGAAATAAAAAGGTTTTACAACCGCCCTTTGGTTTGGACGGTTGCCTTCATAATGCCGTTGTGTATGTGCTTTATGATTTGCTTAATCTTTTCAAAAGGTTCTCCTACGAATTTGCCAATTGCAGTTTTAAACGAGGATAATTCCGAAATCTCAAGAATGTTTGTTCGAAATTTGAATGCTTTACCTTCTTGTAAGGTGAAATATCAAGTAACAAGCCTTTCTGAGGGGCATCAATTGATGACAGACGGAAAAGTTTATGCGTTTTTTGTAATTCCGAGGGATTTTCAAAAAAATCTTTACCGTTTAAAACAACCAAAACTTGCGTTTTATTATAATAATCAAAGGATTTTGATAGGCGGTATAATTTCAAAAGACGTAAATTTGATGGTTCAAACAATGATGGTCGGCATTGATGCAAAAATGCGTAACAAACGTGGTTTGCCGATGGAAGAAGCGATAAAACAATCAAATTTGATTAGAGTTGATGACCATATTCGCTCAAATCCGTTTTTTAATTATCAATACTTTTTATCCTTGGTTGCGTTTGGTCATATTCTGCAAATTCACTTGATTTTGACCGCAGTATGGGCCTTGGGTACGGAATTTAAACTCGGTACGACAAAAGTATGGCTAAAAACCGCCGATGAGTCTATTTGGATAGCCTTTTTAGGCAAAATGACACCGTATTTTATAATATTTTTAGCACTTTTTGCGATTTTATTTACGGTTTATTTCGGATTTATGCAAGTTCCTTATGTGGGAAGTGTTTCGATGGGTATTCTTGCGACACTTTTGTTTATAATTTCTTGTCTTGCGATAAGTTCAATTTTTGTCGGCATAAATGGTAATTTTAGATATGGATTAAGCAATTCAGCCTTTTATGTTGCGATGGGATTTGCTTTTGCAGGGGTAACTTATCCTGTAATGTCAATGCCTTTAATCGCAAAAATTTATAGTGCAACTTTACCTTTAAGTTATTGGGTAAAGGTTATGATTAATCAGTCTTTAAGACAAATTCCTGTTGTTTATGATTTCAAACCAATATTTTTGCTTGTTGTTTTGATGTCGCTTGGACTTTTGAGTTTGATTAGAATAAAATCTCTTGCGAAAGATGAAAAAAGGTGGTATCAACAATGATGAAGAAATTTTTTGATATCGTAAAAGATGAATTTTATGCTTTTTTCCATGATTCAGGTGCTATGCTGATTATGATTATTGGGGTTTTTGCGTATTCTTTGTTCTACGCAATTCCATATTCTACTGAAATCATAAAAGAAGTTCCTGTTGGTGTTGTTGATTTAGACCATTCAAATTTATCAAGAGAATTTACAAAAAGACTTAATGCAACTGATTATGCTGATGTTATTTCGTCTTTTAATGACTTGCACGATGCACAAATTCAGTTTTACGAAGATAAAATCAAAGGTTTTGTGCTAATTCCTAAAAATTTTGAAAAGGATATTCTTCGTGGAACTCAGTCAACTGTTTCTGTTTATGCTGATACAAGTTATTTGATTATTTATAAAGCGGTTTATTCAGGAGTTGTGCAAACGGCGATTTCCTTGGGTGCGAAAATTGAAGTCGGTAAACTTTTAAAAGCAGGAGTGCCAAAACAACTGGCTTTAGCCTTGAAACAACCTTTTGAATTTGTGCAAGTTCCGATGTATAACCCTGCGGGCGGATATGAAACATACGTATATCCTGTAATTTTAATTCTTATTTTGCATCAAACTCTTGTTGTCGGCATGGGGTTAATGCAAGGTACTAAAAATGAATTAAAAGAAGATTTTTGCGAGAAAAAAGAAGATATCCCGATAGTCGTTTTTGGAAGATGTACGGCTTATGTTTTGTTATACTTGTTTTATTCGATAATAATTTTCTTGTTCTATCCTGCGATATTTGTTTATCCGATGGCGTATAACGTATTCCCATTGTTTTTAATGCTAATATTGATGTACTATTCGGCAGGATTTTTCTCAAATACAATTTCGTATTTCTTCAAAACAAGAGAATCAGCCTTACTAATTTTGGTTGTAACCTCTTTGATTTTTATATTTATCCCTGGGTTAATTTGGCCAAGAGAGGCAATTCCTCAATGGATAAACATTATTGCATTCTTTATCCCTGCAACTTGTAGTATTGACGGTATTGTTAAGGTTAATCAAATGAATGCGACTCTGTGGGATATCAGATATGACTTGCTTTGGGTTTTATTCCTTTGCATAATGTATTTTAAACTGGCATGTATAACTATTAAAAAATCTTGCAAAAATAGCAAGGATTAATGACAACCGCCACAACAATTTCCGCAACCTGAATGGTTTTCAGAAATGCAATTTTGACATTTGTCAGTCATTTTTCCGTTTTGTAATGTAGTTTTGCAACTTTTAACCCATTTTGGCTCTTTGCAAGTGCAACTTTCCATAAAATCCAAAAAATGCACAAATTTAACCAAAACTTCTTCTGTCATAGAATATTCAATTTTTGTTGCATTTTTCTCAGCACTCTCTTTATCGATTTCTAAAACATTATTCAAAAATTTTGAAATGGTATCGTGTCTGTAAATCTTTAATTCTACGGCATCTTCACCTTTTCTTGTCAAAGTAATTGTTCCATAAGGTTGATAGTCTACAAACCCTTTTTTAGTAAGAGTTTTTACCGCTTCTGAAGTGGTAGAACCGCCAATTTTTAAATAATTTGAAACATCTTTTACTTTGATGTCTTGATTTTCTTGTGACAATTCGTATATAGCAAGCAAATATTTTTCTAAACTTTCTGTTAATTCTTTATTCATAATACTTATGAAACCAAAAAGAAATAATTTTGTCAATTTATGTTGACATAAAAAAATGGTTGTTATTTAATAATAAATATATCTTACGGTATACCATAACATTTTTAAGGGAAAGAAAGCATGAAAATTTTAGTTGGAATGTCTGGTGGAGTTGACTCATCTGTAACTGCCTTGTTGTTGAAAGAACAAGGACATGAAGTTATTGGTGCAACAATGTCTATTTGGGGCAAAGACGGTGTTTATAAACAAATTCAAGAAAAACTTGATAAAGTTTCTCACAAAACACATGGTGCATGTCTTGGACCTGATGAAAAAGAAGATATTGACTCTGCAAGAAAAGTTTGCGAGGCAATTGGCATTCCATTTTATGTTTTTGATTGTGCAAAACAATATGAAGAAATTGTTTTAAAGAATTTTAGGGCAGAATATTTAAACGGTCGTACTCCGAACCCTTGCGTGTGGTGTAATGCGTTGATAAAATTTGATGTTTTACCTAATCTTGCTAAAATGAATGGAATTGAATTTGATAAATTCGCAACTGGTCATTATGCAAGGGTTGAACAAGATGAAAACGGTAGATATATCTTAAAAAGAGGTGTGAACCATAAAAAAGACCAATCTTATTTTCTATATAGATTAAAGCAAGATACTTTGAAAAATATAATTTTACCACTTGGTGATTATACAAAAGAGGAAATTCGTGATATAGCGAAAAAATATAATCTTGAAGTGGCGGAAAAACCTGACAGTCAAGACTTCTACGAAGGTGATTACAATGAACTTTTGCAAATCGATGAAAAAGTTGGAAATATTGTCGATGTAAATGGCAAAGTTTTAGGTCAACATAAAGGTTTTTGGAATTACACAATAGGTCAACGCAAAGGACTTGGTGTAAGTTCAACAGAGCCATTGTATGTAATTGAACTTCGCAAGGATACAAACGAGGTCGTTGTTGGTTTTAAAGACAAAACCATGCAAAATACTTTGATAGCAACAAAAATCAATTTGCTTTCCGTTGATAAACTTGATGAAAACAAAAAATATACAGCGAAATTCCGCTCAACTCAAGAACCTCAAGAGGTGAACATTCAACAACTTGAAAACGGCGATTTGAAAATAGAATTCGTTGATATGCAAAAATCTATTTCCCTTGGGCAATCTGTCGTAATTTACGATGGAGAAGCCCTGGTAGGGGGTGGAATAATCGACAAAACAATGTAATTAATTTTCTTTGTAATAGTAAGTTAATTCTGTTTCAAGGTCTAATTTTTTGCCCTTGTTGTTGAAAATTCCTAATTTTAAACCTAGTTTTGCAAGTCGATATAAAATGCTAACTCCTAAAACTCCAAAACCGTATTTGCAAGAACGAGCGAAGTTTATAGAAGATGCTTCTTTGAAATATTTTGTCGGACAAGAAATTTCGCCAATATTGTATTTGTTGAATAGAATTAAGGCCAAGATTTCGTTGTCAAAAATAAAGTCATTATTGCAGGTTTCAAGAGGTAATTTTTCCAAAATATCTCTTGTAAATCCTCTAAACCCTGTGTGATATTCAGAAAGTTTTTCGTGCAAAAAGAAGTTTTCAAAAGAAGTTAAAAACTTGTTTGCAACATATTTATATAAAGGCATGCCACCTTTGAGTGCTGAACGTCCTAACATTCGAGATGCAAGAACTGCATCATATTGTTCAAAAGCCATCATAGATGCCATTGCAGGGATTAATTTTGGGGTGTATTGATAATCAGGGTGAAGCATAATAACAATGTCTGCCCCCGCTTTAAGTGCTGCTCTGTAACAAGATTTTTGGTTTGCTCCATAACCCTTGTTTTTTTTATGAACAATTGTTGTTATTTTTAAAGACTTAGACAGTTCCTTAGTATTGTCTAAGGAACTGTCGTCTACTAAAATTATTTCGTCAACAAATTCACGATAAATTTCATCATAAGTTTGTTTCAGAGTTTGTTCTGCGTTGTATGCAGGCATTATAACAACGATTTTTTTACCGTTTAGCATTATTCTTCAGAAATAGCCTCAACAACAACGATTTCATCATCTTCGTCATCTTCAACATTGTTAGTTCTGATAGATGCTTTGTTTGATGATAATGATTTATCTTTTACTTTTTTAACTTGTCTTAAAAGTTTGTCAGAAAGTAAGTCGATACTAGCATACATAGATTCTGCTGTTTCTTCTAAGTGTAATTTTACTTTATCTAAACTGCATCTAACTTCTGCAATATGTTTTTCTGCAGCAGCAGGGTTTTTAATAACAGATAAAATTACTTCAATACCTTGAATTTGGTCGTAGTGAGTTGCAACTTTACCAATTTTTTCTTTTACATAAGCCTTGATAGCATCTGTAATTTCAATGTTTCTTCCGTTTACATGTATACGCATTATTTGCCTCCGATAATTAATTTATAAGTTTAATGATAGAATACAAGAAACATAAAATAAAATCAATAAACGAGTTGATTAATAAATCGCTCTAGTCTGAAATTATTTGTTGTAATTCTACGTTTGGAGTTCCTAGGACTCTCACTAATTCTAAAACAGAGGCCTTCATTTGACATTTTTGAGATGAGCCTGAAAAGAAATCTTTGTAAAAGCAACCTTCACAATTGCAACCTCTTTTGTAACAATCTAATGCAGTAGGTGTCCATCTTCTAACTGCAACTGCTCGTCCCATATCACGACTTCTAAACACTATTTATGTCCTCCAAAATTATTTTCGTTTTTAAGATTATGAAATATATCTTTGTCAAGTTCTGATTGAATACCATGCTTGACTACTACCCCAAAAGCAATAGATACTTGCTTTAGTTACATTGTAGAATTTCAAAGTGTTTTTACAAGTGCTTTTTGACCTTATTTTCACATTTCGCAACAAAGGTTTAAAACATGCTGATAGTCCATGTTTCAATGAAATCAATAACATGACATTTGCACTATGACATGGTTCTAGCCTTTGAAATCATGAAAACCCATGATTGGTGCATGTTTCCATGATTTGAAAAACGGTTAAGAAATGTAAATAATTTTCAAAACCCATGCCGATTTCAGACATTTGGGCATGCCTTTTTAAGAAAATCTTCTTGAACTTCATCTGTCTTTAAGGTATGCTAATTTTGTAGAAATATATAATAGCAAAGGAAGAAAACTTTGGATAAAGGATTTATTGAAGACGGTTTTATTATAAACCTTAGCAACGCAAGTAATGCTGCTGAAGTTATTTATGAATTGAGTTCAATTCTTGATATGCCAGAAGCACAAAAAAAGAAAATTTGTTTGAAATTGGAAGGTGTTGATTTAACTCAATCTCAATTGTTGAGTATCAAGGCTTTGATTGAATCTATGGAGTCAACTTTGGAATTTGTTGATACTTCATCAGAATCAACAAAAGAAGCAGCAAATGCTTTAGAAATTTCAATTTCTGAATTGAAAAACGAAATGGAAATTCCGCAAATTGAACCAACAACAGAGGAAATGCAACAATTGACTGCAAAACCTGATTTGTTTGGCAATAGCGACCATGATTTCGCATTCCAAGAACTTGCACAAGAAGAAGGTTTGATTAAACCTGAAGAAATGAAAACTTATGCAACTATGGACGAAGATGAAGTTCCTGATTTGGAATTAGAAGATGATGATGAAGATGTAGAAAAATTGCCTACATTGTACTTAAATCAAACTTTACGTTCAGGTCAAACAGTTACATCAGAAGGTAATATCGTAGTTATTGGCGACGCAAACCCAGGAAGTGAAATCGTTGCAAGAGGCGATGTTACAGTTTGGGGTGTGCTCGGTGGAATTGCACATGCAGGTTCAAAAGGTAACGCAAATGCTGTTATTAGAGCCTTGAAAATGAACGCTATTCAATTGAGAATTGCAAATTGCTATGCAAGACGTGTAAACACAGAAAACGTACCATTCGTTCAAAAATCTCCGTCATTTGTTCCTGAAGAAGCAAGAATTGACGGAAAATCAATAGTTATAACAACAACATACGAAAGTAAGGAGAAATAATGACAGGTAGAGTAATCGTAATTACGTCTGGTAAAGGCGGTGTAGGAAAGACAACTACCACAGCAAATATTGGTACTGCTTTGGCTAAAGCAGGCAATAAAGTTGTTTTAATTGATACAGATTTAGGTTTAAGAAATTTAGATTTGTTGTTAGGTTTGGAAAATAGAATTGTTTATACAATTGTTGACGTTGTTGAAGAACGTTGCAAACTTAAACAAGCCTTGGTAAAAGATAAGAAAAATCCAAATCTTTGCTTATTAGCAGCAGCACAAACTCGTGATAAAACTGCAATTACAGGCGACCAATTAAAAACAATTTGTGAAGAATTAAAAGAAGATAACGATTTTATTATCATCGACTGCCCAGCAGGTATTGAACAAGGTTTCGAAAATGCAACTGCAGGTGCAACAGAAGCGATTGTTGTTGCAACTCCTGAAATGTCTGCTGTTCGTGATGCTGATAGAATTATCGGACTTTTGGAAGCAAAAGAACATATTGAAAAATATAATCTTTTGTTAAACAGAGTTCGCCCTAATTTGATAAAAACAAATGATATGATGAGTGTTGACGATGTAGTTGAAATCTTGTCTTGCAAACTTATTGGTATTATTCCAGAAGATACAGGCATTATCACTTCTACAAACAAAGGTGAACCAATTGTTAATGATGATAAATCTTTAGCAGGTCAAGCATATCAAAATGTTGCTAAAAGAATTATGGGGCAAGAAGTTGAATTTTTGAACATTGATGAACCTCAAGATTTTATTTCTAAGGTAAAAGCATTTTTCTTAAATTTGTTTAAAAAGGAGCAGTAATCAATGAAATTCGATTTAAGTAATATTGGAGAATTCTACAAAAAAGTTGTAGATTTCTTTTCAAAAGAAGAAAAAGAAGAATCAAAAAATGTTGCAACAAACCGTTTGAAATTGGTTTTGATGCAAGATAGAACAAATCTTAACCCAAGATTATTAGAACGTTTGAGAGGCGAAATGATTGATTTGCTTTCAAAATACGTTGTTATGGATAAAGATTTGTTAGAATTAAACTTCACACCAGAAGATGATCAACTTGCTTTAATGCTTTCAATTCCTGTAATCAGAGCAAAAGACGAAGAAGAAATTGAACAAGCCTTAAAGGCCGAAGATGAAGAAAAAGAAAGACTTGCAAAATTAGCAGAAGAAAATGCTGAAGATGAAGAAGTTGACGAAGATGGTGAAGATGATGACGAATCAGAAGAAGATTTAGAAAATACTTCTGATGATGAAACTTCTGAAAGTGAAGAAAAATCAGAAGAAAAAACTTCTGAAGAAAAACCTAAAAAGAAGAAAAAGAAAAAAAATAAAAAGAAAAAACTTGAAACTTCTGAAAGCGAAAAAACTCAAACAGAAGAAAAATCAGAAGATGTAAGTGAAAATAAAGAAGAAACTTCAACAAATTCTGACTCTGAACAAAAAGATGAAGAAGTAAAAGAAGAAGAAACTGAAACAGAAACTGAAAAATCTTCTGAAACTCAAGAAGAAACTTCAAAAGAAGAAGATAAAAAAGAAGAAAACGAATAATTTTCGAAAAACTTTTAATAAAAAAGCGAAACTTTTCAAAAGTTTCGCTTTTTTGTGTTTTATGGTTTTATTTGTAAATTACTTATTTCTATCGAAAAATCCTGCAAGTTGTTTATGCGGAATAACTTTTGAAATTGGGCGACCATGCGGGCATGTATAAGGTTTTTCGCACTTTCTCCATTTTTTTATTAATTCTTGCATTTGAAAATATGAAAGTTCTTGATTTGCTTTTACTGCAGCCTTGCAAGAGGTTGTAATCAAAATATGTTCTTCCAAACCTGCGATATCTCCGTCAAGATTTTCCAAAATATCTGAAAGAATTTCTTTTGTATTCACTTTTGACAATAGTTGAGGAACTTTTTTGAAGGTTACTTCCTTGTCGTTTAGAACTTCAATTTCGAAGCCAAAATGCTCAAATTTGTCTTTGTTATCTCTGATTAACTGAGCCTCTGTTGGTGAAACTTCGATTACATCGGACAAAAACAATATTTGTGATGCAATTTCTTTTTGCGATTTTAATTTTTCATAAATATATCTTTCGTCTGCGATATGTTGGTCGACAATTTCAAGCCCTTCGTCTGTTTCGATTAAGATGTAAGTCTTTTTATATTGCCCAATAATTTTTTCTTCAGGTTCGATTTCTGTTGGCTCAATTCGGCTAACAAAAGACTGTTGTTGAGTTTGCGGAGTGAAGTTTGTTGATTTTTCACTTGGTTCGTAAGAAGTTTTTGTCGGTACACTTTGCAGAGGTTTCATAAAAACTTCTTGAACTGGTTTTACTGGGTTCAAATCGCTAACGTAAACATCTTCTGACGGTTTTTGTGCGTTAAATTCAACAACGCTAATCGTATTTGTTACAGGTCTTTCTGTGTAATTTGAAAGAGCCATGTCAATTCCTGCATAAATAAAACTGAAAATTTGGTTTGTGTTTTTATATCGAACTTCTTTTTTTGTTGGGTGAACATTCACGTCAACATCAGTTGGTGGAAGTTCTAAATTAAGCACTACAAAAGGATATTTGCCTCTTGCCATAAGGTTTTTATACGCCGTATCAATTGCTTTTTGAAAAATTGGGCATTTCACAATTCTTGAATTGATAAAAATGTTATATTTTTTGCTTGAACGAGAATAATCAGGAGTAGAAACATATCCTGAGATTTTCAAACCAGAAAGTTCATCAGTTTTGTAGACTTCTTTTAGATGATTAACGACATCACGAGAAAAAATATCCTTGATAGTATTTTGCAAATTGTTCAAACCTGTGGTTTTTAGAACTGTTTTATCGTTGTTTTTAAGTTCAAATGCAATATTTGAGTTGATTAGTGCCAAGGACTGAACTAATTCTTGTATATATGAAAATTCTGTTTTAGGATTTTTCAAAAATTTTAGACGTGCTGGAATGTTGTAGAATAAGTCTTTTACAGTCATAATTGTTCCAACTGCACAACCGAATTCGCTAGTCTTGACTTCTGAATCTTGGCATTCTACCCTAAAACCATGGTCGTAGTCTTTAGTTCTTGTGATACAAGTAACTTTCGCAATTGAGATAATGCTTGAAAGTGCTTCCCCTCTAAATCCTAGAGTTTCAATAGCGTATAAATCGTCTACATTTTTGATTTTGCTTGTTGCGTGTTTTGAAAAAGCAAGCAAAATGTCGTCAGGGTGAATTCCGCAACCGTTATCGGCGACACGAATATCTCTGCATTCGTTTGAAATTTCAACACTAATCTTTGTTGAGCCTGCATCAATTGCATTTTCAACAAGTTCTTTCACAACAGAAACAGGTCTTTCGATAACTTCACCTGCTGCAATTTGGTTGATTAAATTTTTTGATAGTTGTTGAATTCTTGCCATGCCTATATTTTAGCCCAAAAACGTTTTGAAATAAAGTAAAAATATCCTCTGTTTTGTGTAGTTGATATGTTTAAACATCATCTTTTTATCTGATTTTATATTTGAAAAAATTTTATATTATTAAGACACAAAGAGGGACAGAGGATAGTAATTAAAAATGGTTAAGTCAAACTTGAAACAAGTACAAGTTCAAAATACTTCTTTGAACGTTGTGCAAACAAATCCGATTAAGACAACTGCTTATAGCGATATTAATTTGAATGAATGGAAAAATTATCCTGATGTAAAAACTGATACATTTTGGCAATTCCCATCAAGATTAAAATCAGGCGGGCATTCTAACGAATACCATGGCAATTACATTCCGCAAATTGCTCAACAATTGTATCAACGTTATACAAAGAAAAACGACATCGTTTTAGATATGTTCTTTGGCTCAGGTACTTCTGGTATCGAAGCGATGAATGAAGAACGTCGTTGTATTGGTGTTGAACTTAAACCTGAATTGGTTGAGCATGTAAGCAAAAAATTTACAGATAAACAACTTGTTACAAGAATGAACCTTATTTGTGGTGATTCAGCAAGTGATGAAATTGTTGATAAAATTCAAGCAAGATTAGAAGTTATGGGCGAAGAAAAAGCACAACTTTTAATTTTGCACCCACCTTATGATGATATTATCAAATTCTCGGATAAAAAAGAGGATCTTTCAAATTGCGAATCAACTGAACAATTTTATGATTTGTTCGAAAAAGTAGCAAAAAATGGTTATGATTTACTTGAAAAAGGAAGATTTGCCGCATTAATTATTGGCGACAGTTACAAAAATTCTGAAGTTCAACCTTTAGGTTTTGAATGTATGCAAAGAATGAAAGATATTGGTTTTAAATTGAAATCAATTATCGTAAAAGATATTCAAGGAAACGATAGAGCAAAAGGTAAAACTGCTAATTTATGGAGATATCGTGCTTTAGCAGGTGGTTTCTCAATCTTCCAACACGAATATATCTTTATTTTTCAAAAAGTAAAATAAAAAGTTTTAAAAATTTATAAATTTCTCATTTACCCCAACCCACCCACATTTCACACACACAAATCAAAGGTCAATTGCTTAGCAATTGACCTTTGATTTTGTATATTTTGTTTGAATTATCTTGTTTAAGATGCACTGCCCATTGATAAACCAGTAAAGAAACTGATAACCATTAAACCAACGATAATGCAATAGTAAGCGAAGAAATTCATTGAAAATCTTGCAACAAATTTCAAGAAATATTTAATACAAAAATATCCAACAATTCCTGAAACGATAGTTCCTAAGATAATTCCAACCCAATTGTAACTTGCAAGTTCAGATGGTTGGATTTCAAGAATTGGGTAGAAAATAGATGTTCCAAGGATAATAGGAACAACAAGCAAGAAAGAAAATCTTGTACTTGTAACTCTATCCAAACCTGAGAATAACCCTGTTGCAATTGTCCAACCTGAACGAGAGAACCCTGGGAATACTGCAAGACCTTGAGCAATACCGATTAGAATTGCTTTTTTTAGGTCTAATTTGTCAGAATGTTCTTCTGCGTGTTTTGATTTGAATTCACTGAAAAATAATACAAAACCTGTCAAAATTAATAAAAATGCAACAAGTTGCGGATAAATTAATAATTTTTCTGTAATATCTTTCAATGGTAAGGCTATTGCCACTGTGAAAATTGTGCCAACGATTATGTAAAGCCCCATTTGTGCTTCTTTGTTTGAAAAATCTTTTTTGAATAATGCCAAAAAGAATTCTTTAGTAATTGACCACAATTCATTTCTAAAATAAATGAAAATCGCAATTAAAGTTCCTAAGTGTAGCATTATGCTCAAAAAAGCCTGTTGGCTTGTTTCTGTGTCAATTGGTGTACCAGTTAAAACTGAATAAATGTTTGATGTAAATACAAGGTGAGCAGAACTTGAGATTGGCAAAAATTCGCTCAAGCCTTGAATAATACCCATAATTATTGCTTGTAATGTACTCATTATTCAGCCTCGTAGTATGTTGCACAAGAACCTTTTGATTCCCAAACAGAAACTTTATAAAGTTCTACGTATGTTTCTTTCATTCTGTTATAAACGTATCTTGCAATAAATTCACTGCTTGGACTTTCGTTTTTGAAATCTTCGATTTCGTTAAGGTCTTGGTGGTCTAAGTCTGCAAGAACTAATCTTAAATCTCTTTTCAAGGCTTTGAAGTCAACAAGAATGTTGCTTTGGTCTAAAATGTCGCCTTTTACTGTAACTTCTACTGTCCAGTTATGACCATGTTGGTGTTCACATTTTCCACCCTCGTAATCTAAAAGATGGTGTGCTGCTGAAAAATCTAATTGAGCACTAACTTCGTACATATTTTAATCCTCCTATTTTTTTCCTTCTGAAACTGTGTATTCTTTTTTAATTCCTTGTGCATCAAGAATTAAATCTGTCAATTCTCTTACTGCACCACGTCCGCCGTCTTTTGATGAAATAAAGTTGCAAATACTTTTTACTTCATCAACTGCGTCGTTTGGACAACATTTCAAACCAACTTTTTCAAGAATACAGATATCAGGCAAATCATCGCCCATATATGACACTTGGTCATAAGTTAAGTTGTATTTTTTCATAATTTCTTCCAAGGCTGGAAGTTTATATTTTTGTCCTTGATACAATTCTGTAATGTTCAAATTTTCCGCTCTGTGTTGAACTGTACCGTTATTTCTTGCGGTAATAATTGCAGTAATAAATCCTGCGTTTTGAATTCTAACAAGTCCATGTCCGTCTTTTACGTTGAAAGATTTGTATTCTACGCCATTTTGGTCATAAGTAACTTCGCCTGTTGTCATTACGCCATCAACGTCAAAGGCTAACAATTTAATTTTTTTTGCTTTTTCTCTAATAATATCATTCATTATGCTACTCCTGCTCTTAATAAATCATGTACATGAACAATTCCCTCAGGTTTACCGTTTTCGTCTACGATAGGAAGTGCCGTAATAGAATATTTTTCCATTAAGTGTAAGGCACTCGCTGCGTAAGAATTTGATTTAACCGTTTTTGGAGATTTTGTCATTGCATCAGAAACAACTAAGTTTTCCAAATCTTTATATTTTAATAAATTACGTCTGATATCTCCATCAGTAAGAATTCCAGTTAATTTGCCGTCGTTGTCGACAATTATTGCCAAACCTAATTTGTGTGAAGAAATTGTTTCTACAACATCTGTAAATAGTTCATTTTCTTTTGCAATTGGCAAATCTTCTGTTTTCATAAGGTCTTTTACTCGATATGTAAAGCCTTTGCCTAGAGTTCCTGATGGGTGGAAGATTAAGAAATCTTCTTCTGTAAATCCTCGTCTTTCCAACAAGCACATTGCAAGGGCATCGCCTAGTGCAAGAGTTACAGTTGTTGAGGCTGTTGGTGCTTTACCTAGCGGGCATGCTTCTTTTTCTACTGAAATATCTAAAAAGATATCGCTTGCTTGTCCAAGTGTTGAATTAGGGTTGCTTGTCATTGAAATAATTGTAAGTCCAAATCGTTTCAACAATGGCAACAAGTTCAACAATTCTTGAGTTTCACCGCTATTTGAAATTGCGATAATTATATCATCTTTTGTGATAATTCCTGAATCTCCATGTGTGCTTTCCGCAGGGTGCAAAAAGTATGCAGGAGTTCCTGTTGATGACAAGGTTGCTGCAATTTTAGTTCCGATATGTCCTGATTTGCCCATACCTGTGATAATAACTCTGCCTTTGCAATTAAATATCGCTTCAATGGCATTGTTGAATTGTTTTTCGTCTAAGTTATTTTTAATTCGCAATATTGAGTTTGCCTCAATATCCAAAACGTTTTTTGCTGTTTCTATTAAATTTAATGTTTTCATGATTTCTCCGCTTTTCTATATTATACAATAATCTCATACAAAAGTATTAAATTAATACAAAAATTCAAATTTTGTAATGTTTTAAACGATATTTTCAATGTAAGAGAGAGAATATATGTTACAAACAACAATACAAAATTATTCTGTAAATCCTATCGAAAAAAATCCAGCAAAAATAGTCGAAAATGTCAAAAAGTCTATTCGAAAAAGCAAAACTGCGAATATGACGATAGATATTTCTATGCTGAATTTAATTGATGCTTCGAAAGTCGCCACAATAGGCTCGACTTATCACTTTTTGAAGTTTGCTGAGGGTAGCATTAATTGGGTTGTCAATTCAAAAGAGGTTGAAAATATGATTAAACCTCTAAATCTCGGCAATAGTAAATTTATCTCCGTATGATTTTTTAAAAGATAGTGCTTTTTTATAGCCACTTGTCTAATTTCAATTACTTTTTAAACTCCTACAATAACAATGAAAAGTAGGTGAGATTATGACAGTTGAAAAATTATATGTAGTTCCAAAAAGTGAATTAAAAGAATTAAACAATTTATTTATTGAATTAACAGCGAAAAATTGTAACCAACGTTGCAAACATTGTTATATAGATTTTCCACTATCAAGGACAGTGAAAGATTTTATTAGCATTGACAAGGTTAAGCAAGCACTTGTAGATACAAAGGGGGAAAACCTTTATTGCATTTATCTTACAGGGGCTGAACCAATGTTGCACCCTGATTTTAATGCAATTTTAAGGCTTTGTTTAAAATTCACGAATGTTTGTATTTGCACAAATGGCTCGTTTTTAAACGAGAAAAAAGTTAGATTTTTGAAAAAAGTCGAAGATGAATCCGATTACGAAATTATTTTTATGTTGCCGATAGATAGTTACGACGAGATAAAAAATGATGATTTGCGTGGTCGTGGGGCATTTAGACAAATTATTCATTCTGCAAAAATTCTTTCAAAATATGAGTTTAATCCGATTTTTAACGTAACAAATTATTATAAAGAGGATAAAAAGACTCTGTTGACTGGGTTTAAAAAGGTTTTCGACAATGCAAATGTCTTTGTTGAAGATTGTAATTTTCAAATAAACGAATATTTTGACAAATATTCAAAAGAAGAAAACTTTGTTGATAAATTTAATAATTTAGATTGTCAAACAGGGCGAATTTTGACAGAAAAAGGTGTATATGTCTGTCCGTTTTTAGCAAATGACCATAGAGGTAGAATGGGGGCAGATTTTACTGATTACAGTAAAAAAATGTGCCTTGAAACTCAATACTGTGCCGTTTGTGCGAAAAACAAAGAGAAGATGTTTTCCATAAACTATAAATACTTTGAAACATAGTTCCAAAGTATTTATAGCGTTTTCTTTAATTCTTTTTCTATCTGTTAAGGTGTTGGCGGTGGCGGTGCTTCTTCTCCGCCATTGTTATCACCGTTTTGTTGTTCTCCGCCCTCTTTTGCTTTGTTTTCTTCTTGAGCAGTTTCTTCAGAAGATTTTTCTGCATAAAGAGTTAAAGAGAAGTTTACAAGTAAAATTCTTTTATTTTTTTCATAAGGATAAATTTCAATATCGTTGATGTTTACCAAGTATGGATATTTGTATAAATCGCTTATGTATTCTTTAAAATCTGTGTAATCTGAAATGATTTTCATTTCTAATTTACAAGCAGAATAATGTGCTTTATCACCCTTGACAAAAACATCTTCTTCAGGGTCAATAACTTGTCTGATAGAGTGAGTTTTGATGTGATTTTTTCTTGAAATTTCGATAATATCGTCTAAAAGTAATGCGAAAGTTGATTCAGAGTCAGTTGCCGCACCATTTGGTTGATAAATTTTCTTTGTCATATCATCAAGCATTCTCAATTTTTTCTTTCTATCTGCTTTTTCTTTAGCGATAGATAATTGTTTGCTGATAGAATCAGAAACTTCTGTTTGAGTTTTTACTTGATTGAATAATTCAATAGTCGAAAGGAATTTTGGTTGAATTTGTTTAAACAAAGCAACCGCAACAAGTACAATTAAGGCTACGTACATTATGACTTCTTTATATTGTTCTAATTCTTTCATAATTAACCCCTAGAATTTTTCTATTGATTCAAGGTTTGCTGGCAAGTTTTTAGGTGGTTCATTTTGACCTTGTTGGTCAGGTTGAGCCGGTTGCCCTTGTTGTCCTTGTTGTCCGCCATTACCATCGACCTGTGGTAACGCTAAGAAATCTTCGAATAAGAAACCACGTCTACGTTTTGGTTGGTTTGCGTTATCTTTTTGATTTCCGTTTTCATCTTTTTGAACAGAATTTAAAGCATCTTCTATGCTTTGAAGTTCTGTTTCGCTCATATTTGTAATTTCAAATTCGTAGAATTTTGGTTTAATGCTATTCAAATCTTCAATTACAAGATTTCCGACAGAATCAGCCGACATTTCTAATTTGTTCAAACGCAAATCAGAATTGATTACTGACATTTTCAAGCCTTTATAAAATTCATAAACGGCTTCTGCATTTTTTGAACGACCAATAATATCGATTTTATCATTATCTCTTATTTTTAAATATATTAGCCATGTGTTTTCAGGTAAATTTGCACCAATTGCAGAATAGTAAATAAGTTTGGTTCTGTTTGATGCTTGAACGGTATTGATTTCTAACTTCGCATCGAATTCATTTTTCTTATCAATATCTTCGTAATTTTGCAATTCAGTTTTGTTTGATTCAATTTGACTGTTGATTTCGTCTAACTTAGCCTGTTGTCCTGAACTCAAGAAGTTTAATAAATACAAAATCAATAAAGCAGGTACAACAATAACTGCAACCGCAATCATTGCAGTTTTTTTCAAAAATGCAGAAGTCAATTCGATTTCAGTATTGCCGATATGGATTTTTGGTGCTGTTGCAACAGTCATGTCTGCAACATTAACACCTTGACCTAACAAATTGAATTTGAATGGGAAGTCTACAATTTGATAAATGCCTGAACCTACAACTTCAGGAGTTGTTTTTAAAGCAACGTTAGGCAAAATGTTGTAAGATGCTTCCATCAATGGACCTTGAACGTACTTGTTACTTTCAAGGAATTTGATGTTACCGTCAAATGGAATTTTCATTGATAAAACTTCCGCAGAAACAAGGTCTGTTTCAGATACGATGTATAAATAGTTTGACGGAACAGTTTGCAAAGTTAATTGTGCTGATGAAATAATTGCTTCATAGATTTCATCGCCAACGAAAGAACGTAGGGCAAGAGGTTCTTCTCTGTAATCCATAACATTTCTTCCGTTCATTGTAATCATTGAGTAACTATTTGGATTAATAACCATTAAATTCCAAGTAGTGTTTGGTGCCATTTGTTCTTCGGCTAACTGGTTAAAACTCAAAGTTTTTAACAATGAGTTTGGTGCTGATTCAATTGCAAGTAAAGTACAACCGATTTCAACGCATGCTGCATTAATTTCATCTAAAGCACTTTGTTGAATTGCACCGTATAAGATTTCTCTGTTATCTTTTCCACCTGTTGGATAAGCATCAACCCAACTGATTACTGGGTCTTGGCGTTTAAAGATGTATGAAGATTGTTCTACTTCTGAAATAATAGCACTTGTAACACCTTCATCACCTAAATTTACAGGTAAAGAAATTAAGCCATAATGAACAGATGGCAAAGTAAGAATAATATTACTTTTTTTGTTTATTCTAAGTTCATCAAATAATTCGCCTAAAACTTCTCTAAATCTGTCATAATCTGCGATTTCTCTTTTAGAGTAATCATAATCCAATTGTTTGCAAGCATATTTTTCAATAACTTTTGTTTTTGGATTAACTTCAATCATTTCCAACCCAACAGACGGCGACATTGATACGCCGACAGTATTTTTGGTTGTTGCACCGAGTTGTGATAATAATTGATTTAACATATATGCGAATTTTAATTGTTTTTATTATATAATATCTTAGGACTATTATAGTTTAAACATAAATTTACGTCAAATAATTGTGAAATGAGGCAATAATAATGTTAAAAGATGAAATCTTAAAACTTAAAAAAGAAAAAAATGCGGTGATTTTGGCTCACTGTTATCAAAATATAGAAATTGATGAAGTTGCCGATTATGTTGGTGATTCTTTATATTTGAGTCAAATGGCAGCAAAAACTGATGCTGATGTCATAATTTTTGCAGGGGTTTATTTTATGGCTCAAACCGCAAAAATTATTTCTCCTCAAAAAAGAGTTTTTCTTCCAAATATGCAATCAGGTTGCTTAATGGCAGATATGATTAATTTGGAACAATTAAGAGAATTCAAAGCAAAGAACAATAAAGTTCCTGTTGTTTGTTATATCAATTCAACTGCGGAAGTTAAATCAGAATGCGACATTTGTTGCACAAGTTCAAATGCGTTGAAGATAGTAAAAAGTTTGAATGTGCCTGAAGTTTTGTTTTGCCCTGACACATACCTTGGAAAATGGGTTGAAGAACAATTGAAAGGTGCTGTTAAGGTTACAACATTTAACGGTTTTTGTCCAACTCACTTGAGAATTACTCCAGAGGATATGATTATCGCAAGAGAAAAATATCCTAATGCAAAAATTTTGGCTCACCCTGAATGCCACAAAGAAGTTTGCAAATTGGCTGATTATGTTGGTAGTACAAAACAAATTATGAGTTATGCGATGGAAAGTGATGAAAAAACTTTCGTAATTGCAACAGAAAAAGGGGTTGTTGACAGATTAAAACGTGATTGTCCTGAAAAAGAATTTATTTTAATCAAGGACAATATTATTTGTCCGAATATGAAATGCAATTCTTTGGAAGATATTTATAATGTTTTGAAAAATGAAACAAATGAAATTTTTGTCGATGAAGAAATTGCTAAAAAAGCACTTGGTTGTATCGACAAAATGCTTGAGGTTTGCAAATAATGGAAGATATTATTTACGGCAAAAATGCAGTTTTAGAGGCAATTGAATCTCAAAATCGAGAAATCAACAAGGTTATTATTGCAAATAATATTCATACGGATAACAAAATTGCTAAAATTAAAGAATTATGCCAAAAAAGAGGGATAATTTTTCAATTTGTGGCGAAAGAAAAATTTTCTCAATATTCTGAGGTTAATCACCAAGGCATTGTTGCTCAAATTTCACCTGTAAAATATTTAGAATTAGATGAATTTTTGTCAAAAGAACATACAAACGCATCAGTCGTAATGCTTGACGGTGTGGAAGATCCACATAATTTGGGGGCTATTATTAGAACTTGTGTATGTGCTGGTGTTGAAGCGATTATAATTCCGTCAAGACGCAGTGTGCAAGTGAATTCTGTTGTTGAAAAGATTTCTGCAGGTGCGGTAAATCATATTTCTATAATAAAAGTCAATAGCCCAGTTAGTGCATTACAACAAATGCAAGAAAAGAACTGGTGGGTAATTGCAGCAGAAGCAGATGCGAAAGATAATTATTATGACGTAAACTACACAGACATGAATTTTGTTCTTGTAATGGGGGCAGAGCATGCGGGGGTTTCAAGGTCAATAATTAAGTTGTCAGATTTTCAAGTTAAAATACCAATGATGAGAAATTTTAATTCTTTGAATGTTTCAAACGCTTTGAGTATAATCATATTTGAGGCAGTAAAACAAAAGAATTGCAAGTAAGTCATTTTTTATTTTACAAATAAGGAAAAAATAATGCGTAAAAAATTAGAAAAATTTGATTTGTTAGATAATGAAATTTCTGATGAGGGTGTAGATTTTCATAGCCTTCAACAAGAGGACGAGGACGATGCAGAAGATATTCTTTGCAAGGTTGAAGATCCAAAAGTTCAAGAAAGTTTGAACTCAGTTAATACAGATGATTCTGTAAGAATTTATCTTCAACAAATCGGTAAAATTCCTTTGTTATCTTCAGAAGAAGAACTTGATATCGCAAAAAAAATAAAAAATGAACACTGTGAATTTTCAAAGGATATTTTGGTTAATGCAAATTTACGTTTGGTTGTAAGTATTGCAAAAAAATATATCGGTCGTGGTTTGTCGTTCTTGGATTTAATTCAAGAGGGAAATATCGGCTTGATGAAAGCGGCAGAAAGATTTGATTACGAAAAAGGATACAAGTTTTCAACTTATGCGACTTGGTGGATTCAACAGTCAATTACTCGTGCAATTGCCGACAAGGCTCGTGCTATCAGACTTCCTATCCACATGATAGAATCTTTGAACAAAATTAAAAAAACAACAATTGATTTGACAACAGAACTTGGAAGAACTCCGACAAAGCAAGAAATCGCTTACAAATTGGGTATTACGGTTGCAAAATTAAATCAAATTGTAAAATCTGCTCAGTCTACAATTAGTATTGAAACACCTGCGGGCAATAGTCAAAAAGATGATTCAACAAAAATTGCAGACTATATTGTAGATGAATCTACTGAAACTCCAGATTCTCGTGTATCACAAGAAAGTATGCTTGAGGATATTCAAAAAATGTTGAAACAATTGATGCCAAAAGAAAGAGATGTTTTGATTATGCGTTATGGCTTGGATAATAACGGTGAAAAGAAAACTCTTGACGAAATTGGCTCTCATTATGGGGTTTCAAGAGAAAGAATTAGACAAATTGAAAATCGTGCAATTTCTAAATTGAAAAAAATGTGCAAAAATGAAAATCTTACAATTAATTTAAAAAATTATTTTGGTAATTAATTTATTGCTCATTTTCTTCGTCAACCCAACGTTTTGCATCAAAACGTAAGTCTTTGACGGTTAATTTTAAAGATTTTAGATAAGGTTCTAAATCTTTTATTATTTTTGTTTTTCTAAGCAAAAGTTCTTGTGCGACAATTGAGGTTTTGCAGGCAATAATCATTACGGATTTTGTTGTCATTGCATAAGGTTTAGAGTTTTTTGCAAATTTTTCGCCGACAACTTTTTTCCAAAATTTGAAAAGGTTACTTTTTGTCATCGCTTTTTTAAATTCTTTGTCCTCAAGAATTTTTGAAATGATGTTATCAATGCCGTCAAAGTTTGTGTAGAGTACCTTTTTTGTCATTTTTATACCAATTTTTGCTTTGTGCTATAATTTAGAAATGGAACAATTAAAATTAAATGATAGCATAAAATCAGCAAAGAATATATTAATCATTTCTCATATAAATCCTGACGGTGATGCGTTAGGTTCAATGCTCGCTTTAAGAGATTTGATTTACAATAATTACAAAATAAAACCTGAAATGATGGTGGTTTCAAAAATTCCTAAAATGTATGAATTTTTGAATGGAATAAAAGATATAAAACATCTTTCACAATTTGATAATTCAAGAGTCTACGATATGGTTATTCTTGATGATGTCGCTGCTTTGGATAGAATTTGTGATGCTCAAATTTTTTACGAAAAAGCAAAAGTGAAAGTTGTAATTGACCACCACAAAACAAATAATTATAAGGCTGATATTCGTTTTGTTGAGGGTGAAGCAAGTTCAACAGGCGAAGTTTTGTATAAAATTGCAAAAGATAATGGCTGGAAATTAGACAAAAATATCGCAGAGGCTTTGTATACGGCAATTTTGACAGATACAGGTGGGTTTAGATTTGACAACACAAAGGCTGAAACGCTTGCTATTGCCTCAAAGTTAGTTGAATTAGGTGTAAAACCCCTATGGGTTTACAAAAATTGCTATGAAATGAAATCAAAAGATTTCGTTATGTTCCAAGCATATTGCATAAACAAGGCTGAATTTTCAGACGATGATAAAATTGCATATATCATTATTTATAAAAAAGATATTGAAAAATTTGGCAACGGAGATGATTTTACAGAGGGGTTAGTTGAAAGACTTAGAACAATTGACTCTACTGAGGTTGCGTTTATTTTAAAAGAAATTGATAATAAAATGTTCAAGGTTTCAATGCGAAGTAAAACCCTTGATGTTGCGGAAGTTTGTTCTGTTTTTAACGGTGGCGGACATAAGTTTGCGGCAGGTTGTGTTTTAAAATGCGGTGCAAAAGAGGGTGTAA
>SAMEA104315436__coassemble_982_pt1 | contig 26847 bp, 23 predicted proteins | sample SAMEA104315436__metabat2_low_PE_046 | metagenome-assembled genome bin SAMEA104315436 (sample SAMEA104315436) | gut metagenome | biome: Monkey gut; feature: monkey-associated habitat; material: faeces | place: China | collected 2013
TGCAAACATCAAACCTGCACACAAAAGCATTTTTGCATCTCGCAGAAATAGCGGTGTTGTAACAGGTTTCGCATCAAGTAGCAGTGGAAGTTCATCAGGTGGCTCATCATCAAGTAGCAGTGGAAGTTCATCAGGTAGCTCATCAGGTGGTGGAAGTTCATCTATCCAATTAGGTAAGAGCGTTGTTGCTTGTACTATTGGTGGTGGTGCTTCATCTTCAGGTAGTGGTGACAGTGGCAGTGCTTCAACAGGTGGTGCTTCTGGTGGTAGTGCTGGTGGCTCTACTGGTGGCGGTGCTTCAGGTCAAGGTGTTGGCAGTGCTTACAGTAGCGTTTCAGGTGATGTAAGTGGCGGTTCTAGTATGAAACTACGTTCATTTGGTACACAAAAAATGATTGTTAGTTACTTCCCTCAAAGAGGTACTATCAATGTTTTGGGTGGTTCTCAACAAATCGTAAACAGAATTGGTGCTTATATCAAAGAAAATGACGTTAAACAACCACAAGCGATTATGGATATTACAATCTTAGAATTGAATGAAACAGGTCAAAAAGACTTTACTAACGATTGGTCATTATATTCTAAAAACTTTGATATTACATTTAATAACGACGGTGTAACTTCAGGATCAGTAAGAATGGGTCCAAACAGCCCTCAAAACTTATTTGCTAAGGTTACAGGTGCACCTCAAGTTGCATGGTATATCAATTACACAATAAGCAATAGAAAAGGTCGTGTTGTTGCAAATCCAAAAATTATGTTGACAAATGGAGAAACTTCAAAAATCGACTTAACTTCAGAATACATCGATACAGTTGATGCTGAAATCCAAACAGGTTCAGGTTCAGGCAGTGATGCTATCAGAAGTGTTGAAAGAACATATAACAAAGGTAGCGACTTAGGTTTGCAATTTGAATTAGTACCTTTCATCAGTCCTGAAGGATACATCTCATTAAACTTCAATGCAGATTATTCAACAATGAAAGAACAAATAAACGCAGCCTTAACTGGTTCGGGAGATAAAGAACTTGTAGCAACCTTATTGAATGAAAGAAAAGTTGAATTAAAAAATATTCGTATTAAAGATAATGAAACACTTCTTATCGGAGGTTTAGTTCAAGAAAATGATGTTAAGAGTACGGTAAAAGTTCCACTTTTAGGTGATATTCCACTTGTAGGAGTATTGTTCCGCTCAACATCAACAACAAAAGAAAAATCAGAATTGGTAATTCTATTAACACCTAGAATCATCAAGGACACTGAAGATATAGGAGCAGATGAGGCTGATACGCTATAACAACAAATGAATGAACAATTAACAAAATTAAAATCTAGCATAAATAAAGAGGTTATCTCTAAATTCGATGTTAAGGTTATGGAATCAACAAAGTTCGTACCTATCGATATAAAGGATAACACTCTTTTTGCTGTTATTAGTTCAGAAACAAACAGGGCTGTTGTTGAGGCTGAAGTTAAACAAATATTCAGATGTAACACTAAATTTTTGCAAATTGCAACTCCTGAATTGAACGACTTTTTGGTAACTATTGTTCAAGAACTCGTAAATACTACAAGTTCAATTGCACCAAAACCACAGTCTGCAGGAAAGAAAAAACTTGGTGAAATCTTAATCGAAAACGGTGATATTACTGACATTCAGTTAATCGAAGCGCTTGCCGAAAGTAAAAAAATGGGAATGCCTTTGGGTTCTACCTTGTATACTTTGGGCTTCATTACGCTTGACCAATTGAAAAATGCGTTGCACCAACAATCAGGTATTGAAGTTGCAACAAATGAAATGCTTAGAAATCAAGATAAGTATATCACAATGCTTCCTGAGGACTTTATTAAATCTAACAAGGTTATTCCATTAAGTTCAGACGGAAAGACAATTAAATTAGGTATGGTAGACCCTAGCGATGTAAAAATATTAAAAGACATCGTTTATTTAACAGGTCAAACTCCTCAACCATACTTGATGACGCACATTGAATTCCAAAATGCGATAAACAAATTCTTCTCAAAAGCACAACAAGAAACTCGTAAAATCATGAAACAGGTTGAAAGCGAAGTTCTTGCTTATGACGTAGAAGATTCTATTTGGGATCAAATTGAAAAAGAATTAAAAGACTCAACAGGTTCTGTTGCACAATTGGTAAACAAAATTATCACAAACGCAATTGAGCAACACGCATCAGATATTCACATTGAACCAAGACTTACAAATCACGTTGTAAGATATCGTATCGACGGTATTTTAAGAGCCGTAATCGAAATTCCTGCAAAGGTTGAAATGGCGGTAATTACTCGTTTTAAAGTATTGTCGAGAATGAACATTGCAGAACACAGACGACCTCAAGACGGTAGTTTTTCTATCAAGTACAAAGGTAAAATGTTCGACTTCCGTATCAACGCACTTCCTGTAAGCGGAAAAGAAAAGTTGGTAATCCGTGTACTTGCACCACCTGTAAGTTTCGATTCAACAATAAAAGAAATTTCTATCGACGGGGCAACACCTGAAGATATCGAAATTATTAAGAAAATGATTGCTTGCCCTAACGGAATTATCCTTACATCAGGTCCGACAGGTTCAGGTAAAACAACAACTTTGTATTCTTTATTGAAAGTATTGAACACAGAGGGCGTAAACATTACGACAATTGAAGATCCGGTCGAAATTAAACTTGAAGGGGTAAACCAATCTCAAGTTAATACAAAAGCGGGTATTACATTTGCGTTTTGTATGAGAGCAATTTTAAGACAAGACCCTGACATTATCCTTGTTGGTGAAATTCGTGACTACGAAACACTAGAGGTAGCGATTTCTGCTGCCTTAACAGGTCACTTGGTGTTAAGTACAGTCCACACAAACTCTGCGGCTGCAACTGTTACTCGTTTAATCGAAATGGGTGCAAAGGATTACCTTGTATCATCAACTTTATCAGGTGTAATCGCTCAACGTCTTGTAAGAAAACTTTGCAAGTGCAAATCTGAATACTACCCAACACACGAAGAAGCCGCTCAAATACTTCTTGATGAAGAAGATATCCAAAAGTTAATGAAAACAAAACTTTATAAACCAACAGGTTGCTCAGAATGCGAAATGACTGGATATAAAGGTCGTTTAGGTGTATTCGAAATTCTACCTATAAATAAAGAAATTAAAAAATTGATTTCATTAGGTGCACACGATATTGAAATTGAAGATGCAGCAGTTGCATGCGGTATGAAAACCCTTAACCAGTCTTGTTTTAACCATATTTTACGTGGTGAAACAACAATTGAAGAATTTGTACGTGTATTAGGTCTTGTGAGCGAATAGGAGTTAGATTATGCCAATTTATAATTATGTCGCTCTAAAGAATAATAAAGAAGTCGTAAAAGGTAAAATTGAAGCCCAAAACCACAAAGAGGCTCGTTCAATTATCCGTAAAATGTCCTTGTTGCCAACTCAAATTTCTGAGGATACAAAAGGCGAATCAAGTGCAGTTATCGCAAAGAAAATTCAAAAAATGTCTTTGCAAGACAAAATCGACTTTACATCAACTTTCCAAATCTTGGTTCAATCAGGTATCCCTGTAATTGAAGCCTTGATGTTCTTGGAAAATGACGCAGCAAAAGCAAAATTAAGAAATATCGCAAAAGAATTAAGACGACAAATTATTGCAGGTTCGACGTTCGCTGATACTATTGCAAAATATCCTAAAGTTTTCGGACAAATCTACATCGGTCTTGTAAGAGCCGGTGAAGATTCAGGGGAACTTGAAAAAACGCTAGAACGTTTGTTGGAACTTCAAAAGAAAGAAGCAAACATCAAAAGTAAAGTTATCGGTACATTGATGTATCCTTGTTTCGTAATCGTTTTGGCTATCGTAATCGTAACTATCATGTTGGTATTCGTATTCCCTGCATTCAAAGATATGTTTGACAACTTGGGTAAGGAATTGCCACCGATTACAAGTTTCTTGATGAATATCGGTATTACTTTGAAAACTTATTGGATTTTAATTCCGATTATCTTCGCAAGTTTAGGTATAACTGTTTATACAGCATTTACTTGGCAAACTTCTAAACGAATGATAGACGATTTTGTTTTAAAAGTTCCATTACTTTCAGCCTTAATCGAATATTCAAACTTCTCAAACTTCGTTGCGGTAATGCAGGTTGCGTATGAAGCAGGTATTCCGATTATCGACTGTTTGTATTTGTCAAATATCACGTTGACAAACCACACATTACAAATAAAATTGGCAGAAGCGACAACAAAAGTACAACAAGGGCAACATTTATCACTTGCACTTCGTTCTGTTCAAGTAATGCCTAAAATGATTTTGTTTATGATTGCAACAGGTGAACAATCAGGACGTTTGGGGGATATGTTACTTCAAGCGACAATATTTATCGATAAAAAACTAGATGCAATTATCGACACTTTAACAAAAATGATTGAACCGTTAATGTTGATTGTTATCGGTAGTATCGTACTTGTATTGGCTCTTGCCTTGTATTTACCACTATTCAGTTCTTACACTGCATAATAAAAAGGGGATTTTCAATGACAGAAAATTTTAAAATGAATAACACAAGACAACCACAAGAGGACTTTATTTCAGGCGTATGGTCAGAAAGAGTTTTGGTGGTTACTCAAGATTACGAAATAAAAGGATATGTTTTTATGCCAAAAACTGGTAAGAAAAACAGAGTTCTTTCAGATATTTTGAACGGAGTAAAACGATTTGTTGCAATTAAAGACTGCGAAATCAAGCATAGACTTATTCCAGAACGTAAAACTGAGTATCACAACTTTTTACAATTAAATTTAAGTTCAATAATTTTATTAAGACCGTTATCAGAAAATGACTAAAACATACGTAATCACAGGCTCTACATCAGGAATAGGCAACGCTGTTGTAAACGAACTAAGCAAAAATAACCTTGTTTTTGCAGGATTTCGTAATGAACAAAAATTAAAAGAATTAAATTTTTCAGATAACAAAAATATTATCCCATTTTTTATTGATATGACTAACTCTGAGTCAATAAAAAATGCTTCAGAATTTATTAAATCAAAAACAGAAAAAATTGATACACTAATAAATATTGCAGGTTGCGTTGTTGCAGGTGCAGTAGAAGAAATTGATATAAACGACATCAGAAAACAGTTTGAAGTTAATACGTTTTCGCACCTTGATTTAACGCAACAATTGCTACCATTATTAAAAGGTGGAAAAATTATAAACGTAAGTTCTATGGCAAGTTTTGGAATTTTTCCATTTGTTGCCCCATATTGTGCGTCTAAAAGGGCTTTAGACATCTTATTCAACAGTTTACAAGTTGAATACGGCAACGATATCAAATATATTTCTATAAAACCTGGGGTAATCGCAACACCGTTATGGAACAAATCAATTGATGGCAATATGAAATTGTTATCAAAAACAGAAAAATACAAAAAAGAATATGAATATTTGATAAATAACGCAAAAGGCAACGAAAAAACAGGTTTAAATGTTGAAAAAGTAGTAAAAACTATTTTGAAAGCAGACAGTGCAAAAAATCCAAAAGCATCATACCTTGTTGGAAAAGATGCGGTATTTGCAAGCATTTTTTCACTTTTGCCACAAGATATTATCAAAAATATTCTACAAATCGGACTAAAACTAAAAATAAAATAGGATAAAATATGACAAACAGAGATATTTGCAAAAACTGGACACAGTGGCTTTTAGAGTCAAGATTTTCATTTTTAACACCTGAAATGAAGCAACAAACAATAAATTGGCTTCAAGTTGTTAGAGATAATGTTTTGTTCAGAGCAAATATTCAAGAGGGCGAAACAGTTATTGATATTGGCACAGGCACAGGTTTATTGGGTTTTAAGGCTCTTGAAATTCTAAACGGCACAGGTACAATGATTTTTTCAGACAAATTCAAAGACTGCCTTGACAATTGCCAAGAATTTTTGGATAGCCAAGGTATAAAATCAGGTTATAAGATTTTGCAAAGTCCTGCTGAAAAAATTGATTTGCCTGATAACTCAGTAGACAAAGCGATGTGTCGCTCTGTACTTGTTCATATCGTTGATAAACAACCTGCAATAAACGAGATTTATAGAATTTTGAAAAAAGGCGGTCGTTTCTGTTGTTTTGAACCGATTATTCGTTCAAATACAAGATATTGGGAACTTACAAACCCTGAAAATATAAGAAATTACGAAGATTTTAAACGTGCTGAAAATGAATTTATGACAAATCCAAATGACTCACTTTGTAATTTTGATGAACATTCTATCGCTAAAAATATTGAAGATGCTGGATTTAGCGACGGTTCTGTAGATTCAGATGTAATTCCGTCAACTTATGTGGCAAATGCAGACATGGTTGATAAATGGTTTACAACTCCGCCATCTCCTGATAGACCTTCAATGAAAGAAAGATTTTTAGAATATTTTGATGAAGAAACAGTGAATAATTACATTGAGGACGTAAAAAAAGACTTAGACGGCAAAGAAATCAGTGTTTGCTCTCGCTCTTTGTACGTAAATGTAATCAAATAATTATAAAAACCTTAAGATTTATTTATTTTTGCCAAAAAGCAGTATAATCTTAATATGGAAAATAATTCATCACAACACGATTTTATATCAACAGTTTCGCACGAATTGAGAACACCTTTGACAAGCATTAGGGGGTTCGCACAAACAATGCTTAGTTCGTGGGATTTGCTTGATGATGATAGTAAAAAACAATTTTTGAAAATTATCGAAGAACAGTCAAACAGGTTAATCAAACTTGTTGAAAATGTTTTGGCGGTTTCAAAAGTTCAAAGCCAAGACAATTATGTTTTCAAAAATGTAAATCCTAATGATGCAATAAATTCAATTATTCCAATTGTAAAACAACAATATCAAGACAGAAATATCGTTCTTCAATTCAATAAAAATCTGCCTGAAATTTTGATTGATAAAGACAAATATCAACAAATAGTTATGAATTTGGTCGAAAATGCTTGCAAATATTCAAAAAAAGGCACAGATATTGTTGTAAAAACAGATTTTACAGGCAAGGACTTTGTTTCGATAAAGGTAATCAACGAGGGAATTGAAATTAAAGACGAAGATAAAAAGAGAATTTTCGAAAAATTTTCAAGAATTGATAACCCTCTAACAAGAGAAGTTCAAGGAAGTGGATTAGGTCTATACATTACTAAAACACTTGTAGAAACAATGAAAGGCTCTATTTCTGTTGAAAGTAAAGACGGCAAAACGACTTTCGAGGTATTAATGCCAATTTGTGATATCGAAAACCAAGCGAGGGCAAAATGTTCACAAAAACATTAATAATCGATGAGAGAAAAGAACTTTCGACAAAGTACAGAAAGATTTTAGAGGACAGTACAAATCACGTTGAAATAATAAAAGAATTGCCTGTTGCCCTAAAATTTATTCAAACAAACGAGCCGGATTTGATAATTATTTCAGACAGTATCAACGAAAATTTATGCGAATTTTGCGAAAGACTTAGAGTTTTGACGTATAATATGCGACCAATTATTGTTGCAATGTCAAAATCTGCTGAAACTTCTGACAAAATCAAAATTTTAGAAAGCGGTGCAGACGATTTTATTTCAGAGCCAGTAAATCCAGAAGAATTCAAAATAAGAATTAAAGCACATATCAGACGTGAATACGAAACAAATTTAGATGCAAGAACTAAACTTCCTACAAAAAAATATTGCAAAAAGGCAGTAAAAAGAGCCTTGGCAAGTAATAAACCTTGGGCTAGTTTAATTACAGGCATCGATAATTTTTACAGTTACAAGGAAACTTACACCGAACTTGCCTCAAATCAAATGCTTCAAACCTTTGGTGCGATAATAAATTCAGCACTTGATGAAAACGATTTTTTAGGTATGGTTTCTGACAGAGATTTTTTGATAGTAACTTCTCCGATGAAAGTCGAGAAAATAGCATCGTTTATGACCTTTGCGTTCGAATCTGTAAAAAATAAATTTTATTCAGACAACGACCTTGAAAGAGGTTATATGATGATAAGAGGCGGAGAATTCGCAGAAAAACGTTGTGAATTCGTAAACGCAACGACAGGCGGAGTTACCAACGAAACGAAGCATTTTCAAAACGAAGAGGACGTTTTGCGAGAATTAAGACAAGCCTACACTTTGGCAAAAAAGAAAGATACTTCATCTTACTTAATCGAACGTCCTCAAATTTCAGGCAAAGACTCGATAGTCCAACAAGAATTTAATAATAGAGTTGTCGTAATCGAAGAAGATAACGCAATGGCTTTACTTTTAACCACAACCTTGGGCTTAAAAGGGTATTCTGCCGAAAAATTGGAAAAATTTGAAGAAATAAAAAACTTCAACCCTGCACTTGTAATTCTTGATACAGGCTTGAAAGAGGATATTTCAGCACTTGATATTTGCAAAAAAATCAAGGAACTAAATTCAAAAATCAAAGTTATTACAACCTCAATTTATCACAACAAAGAGCAAATAATGAATGCAGGCTCTGATATTTATTTACCAAAGCCTTACAACATAGATACATTAATTAATTGGGCTGAATCTTCTATCAAAGAATTCAACAGATAATCTATTTATTTTCTTCGACTAAAGCCTCAATTTTTTCTATCATAACTTTTTCAAGTTTTTTACATTCATCTTCTGTTTTTGCTTCAAATCTCAAAGTGAACACAGGTTCAGTATTGCTTTGACGAACAAGTGCAAAACCACCGTCAAAAACAATTCTCATACCGTCAAGCGTGATAACATCTTTGATTTTTGTACCAAACATATCAGGATTTTCATTTACATATTGTTTAAATTGGTCCAAAACAGTTTTCTTCAATTCGTTTGGACAATTCAAGCGATATTCATCAGATGTGTAAATTTTGTTGAATGGTTCTAGCAAATCTTCAACCTTGAATGATGGATTTTGTTTCTTTTTATTTGCAACAATTTCTATCATTCTGCAACCTGCATAAACTGCATCGTCAAAGCCATAATATCTATCCTTGAAGAAAGTATGACCGCTCATTTCGCCACCTAAAACGGCATTTACTTCTTTCATTTTCGCTTTGATGTAACCATGACCTGTTTTACACATAATTGCTTCTGCACCGTTTTTGTTAATTTCATCAAAAAGAACTTGAGAACATTTAACTTCAGAAACAACTTTAGGAACAATTCCTGTATCTTTATATTTTTCAATAACGTCCATTGCGTAAATCAAAAGCAATTTGTCACCTGACATTGGATTACCTTTTGAATCGATAACCCCAATTCTATCGCTATCACCGTCAAAGGCGATACCAAAATCGGCTTCATTTTCAACAACCGCTTTTTTAATAGCATCTAATGTTTTCAAATCGCTTGGGTTTGGGTGATGATTTGGAAATCTTCCGTCAGGATTTGAGAATAATTCAATAACTTCGCAACCCAACGAACGATATAATGATGGAGCAACAACACCACCTGTACCGTTTGCACTGTCAACGACAACTTTTACACCTTCTCCAATTCTACCAAAGTTCAATTTCATAACTTCGATATAATCAGGGATTAAATCATATTCAACCTTTTCGCCGAATGTGTGTGATAACAAAGAGTCTTTTGAAACTTCTGCAACTATTTTTAACAATTCTTGTATAGGTTTTTCATCTAATAATTGACCGTTATGAGTCATTTTCAAACCATTGTATTGACTTGGGTTGTGGCTTGCAGTAACAATTAAAGCCCCGTCGATGTCGTTACCGTCAGTAACATCTGCATTTACACCCACAACGTTTGAGTAATAGCCAATTGGAGTAGGTGCAAGACCTAAATCAACAAGATTTGCCCCTGCTGAAGTAACCCCTTGAATTAAAGATTTTGCAAGAGCAGGAGAGTGATTTCTAGCATCTCTGCAAACTGTAATCCACAAATCTTTTGGTTCTTTACCTGATTCTTTACTAATATATTTTACATAGGCTTTTCCAACAAAGAAATATAATTCCTCTGTTACATCTTGCCCATAAATACCTCTGATGTCATTTTTACCAAATGCGTTATCCCATTTTGTCAACATTTAACTTCCTTCCTTTTTTTATATATAATATTATCATAAAAATCTATTAAAAAGGGATTATGAAAAATTTTTTAGAGAAAATTGCAAATGAACAAGCCTTTGCAGGGTATGTATTTATACTTCCTGCACTAATTGGCACGCTTATTTTCATAATTATTCCAATATTTTGCTCGTTTGGATTAAGTTTTGCAAAATGGGATTTACTTAATCCGATAGAATTTGTCGGACTAGATAATTACAAAGCAATATTTACAGAGCCTGTTTTGATAAAAATTTTGATTAATACGTTTGTTTATGCAATAGCGACAACGTTTTTCGGAGTGTTATTTCCGCTAATTCTTGCATACATATTAAACTGCAAAATCAGAAGTTCTGAATTTTTCAAAACAGCATATTTTTTACCGTTTATTACGCCAATGATAGTAATAGGTATCATTTGGGAGTGGATTTTTGACCCAAATATCGGAATTTTAAACCAACTTTTGCATGTTCATATAAATTGGCTTTACGATACAAATTTTGCCATGCCAGCCTTGATTATTGTTTCTGTATGGAAACTTATCGGATATAATATGATAATCTTTTTATCAGGTTTAAGCACAATGAACAACGACCTTTTAGAGGCATCAAAAATTGACGGTGCAAACGAATTTGAAACTTTTAAATACATATCAATACCGTTGTTATCGCCAACAATATTTTTCGTTGTAATAATTACGGCAATAAGTTCGTTCCAAGTTTTTGATTTGATTTACGTAATGACTCAGGGCGGACCTTTGGACAGTACAAACGTTTTAGTATATTCTATTTATAAGAACGCATTTGAATATTTTAACGTAGGAAAGGCAAGTGCATTGGCATACGTACTTTTTGCAATAATTCTTGTACTTACCTTATTCCAATGGAAAATTCGTAAAAAAATAGTATATTTGGAGAATGAATAATGAAAAAAATAATCTTAATTTTGGCTTTGTTAATCGGTAATATTTGCTTTGCTAGTGAAGTTATGATTTTGCATACAAGCGACACTCATGGCAGAATTTCGCCAATTGAATATAACGGCGTAAAAAATATGGGCGGTTTTTCAAAAAGACTTGTCTTTGTAAATGAAATCAGAAACAAAAATAAAAATGTTCTTCTACTAGATAGCGGAGATTATTTTCAAGGCTCAATTTATTACAGAATAGACTACGGCAAACGAATTGCAAAGTTGTTACCTGACATAAAATATGATGCAATTGCTCTTGGTAACCACGAATTTGATAATGGTACAACAGTTTTAAAACATAATATTAAAAATTCAAAAACTCAATTTTTATCTGCAAATGTTCATTTTAAAGATAGATACTTAAAAAATGCAGTAAAACCTTATATTATAAAAGAATTTGACGGCGAAAGATTTTTGATAATCGGTGTAACGACTTCATCTTTAGCAAATCTTTCTGACACAAACAATGTCACAGTAACAAACCCTATTGATGAAATTAACAAAATAATAAAACAAGTAAAATATGATAGATTAATTATTCTTTCTCACTGCGGTTTAGACGAGGATAGACAAATCGCAAAAGCAATTCCATCAATAGATTTAATTCTTGGCGGTCATAACCACTATTTCTTCCAAACAACAGAACGAGTTGGAAATGTTCCAATAGTTCAAGACGGCGAATTTGGGGTAAGAGTCGGCGAAATAAAATTTGATAAAAAATTAAAATCCTATACTTACAAAAAGATGACACCTGAATTAATTTCAGATGCAAATGTAGACAAAAAAATAGAAAAAATTAATCACCACATCAAAAAAGTTACAAGTGAAGTGCTTGCAAATAGCCAAATTGTGCTAATAGGTAATCAATCAACCCTTGAGCACAACCAAACAAACTTGGGCAAATTAGTTTTAATTTCAATGACAAAAGCCTTCCCTGAATACGATGCAGTGCTTACAAATTCAGGTTCTATCAGGGTAAATCGAAATTTAAAAGGCAATATAACTTACACAGACGTATTAGAAATTTTACCATTTGATAACGATATTGTAATGGTCGAAATTCAAGGTAAACACTTAAACGAAGTTCTATTTCATGGTCAACAACAAAATCGAAGATATTTGCAATATTACGTAAAAGACAAAAAAATAGATAACAACAAAGTTTATAAAGTTATAACAAATTCTTATATAGCACAAGGAAAAGACGGATACGACAACTTTAAATATGGAAAAGTTGTGAAAAAATCACCTGTACCACCAACAAAACTTTTAATCCAAACTTTAAAAGAAATGCAAGTTATAACAGATAAAAATTTAAACTTTGAAAATCTTTAAATTTTATTAAAACTCTTTAATTTCAACTATTTTTATAATATAATTTCTTTGTAGAAAAAGTTAGGATAGTTGACGTGAAAAAAGAAAAATATCATTTTATTGCAATCGGCGGAATTGGAATGAGCGGACTTGCAAAATACTTATTACAAGAGGGTTTTGAAGTTTCAGGCTCAGATATTAACGATAGCAAATATATTGACGAAATAAGAAATTTAGGTGCAAAAGTTTATATCGGACACGACGAAAAAAATGTTCCTGAGGACTGCGTGGTTGTTGCAAGTTCAGCAATCAGAGAATCTAACCCTGAAATTCAAAAAGCAAAACGTTTAAGACTTCCTATTCTTCACCGTTCTGACGTTTTAAAAATCGTTTCAGAACGTTCAAAATGTTTTATTGGTTACGCAGGAACACATGGAAAAACCACAACTAGCGGACTTTCTGCTTATGTAATGGAAAAAGCAGGACTAAAACCATCTTATGTTGTTGGCGGAATTATTCCTGAAATCCACACAAACGCAAACTATCAAGGCGATAACTATTTTTCTGCAGAATTAGACGAAAGCGACGGAACTATCGTAAAATATAACCCTCATATTTTGGTTATAAATAACTTAGAAGCAGACCATTTAGACTTTTACAAAAATGGTTTAACTTCACTTGTTGAAACTTTTAACGGCTTGATTTCAAGACTTCCAGATTCAACAAAAATTCTTATCAATAACGATAACGACGGCAATAAATTGCTAAAAGGACACAATTTCATTACTTTTGGACTAAATAATGCCGATTATGTTGCGAAAAACATCGAACTTACACCAACTGGAAGTTCTTTTGATATTTATCACGAAGATAAATTATTAACAAATTTAAAAATCAAACTTCTTGGAAAACACAATGTTTACAACTCTCTTGGAGTTTTTGCAAGTTTAGTTGAAGCAGGCATTGATGTAGAAAAAATTGCAGAACATTTTGCAACTTTCTCAGGAATGGGCAGACGTTTTCAACTTGTTGGCGAAGTGAATGGTGCAGTGATTTATGACGATTACGCACACCACCCAACAGAAGTTAAAGCGACACTTTCAGCCTTAACAGAATTCCCTGACAAACACGTTATTGCAATATTCCAACCTCATAGATATACTCGTTTAAAAAGTTTATGGAACGAATTTATTAACGCCTTTGAAAATGTTCCTCACGTGGTTGTTACTGACGTATTTTCCGCATCGGAAGACCCAATTGACGGAATTAACGGTGAAAATTTTGCAAAAGATTTGCAAAAACATTGTCCAAATTGCGAATATGTTTCAGGCTCAATTGAAGATGTTGCAAAAAAATTATATCCTCAACTTAAAAAAGACGATATCGTAGTTGGTTTAGGTGCAGGCACAATCACTACTTTGGGCAAAGATTTGTTAAAATTAAACGCAGGTAAATAAACAATGAATATTGAAGTTATTGAAAATTTTAATGCAAAAAATTTAACTTCTTTTAAAGTTAGCGGTTTAATTTCAAAAGCCTATTTTCCAAAATCAGCAGAGGAATTAATTTACCTTTTAAAAGAACTTCAAAACCCTTTAGTTTTGGGTAATTGCTCTAATGTGCTTTTATCTTCTGAGGGGTATAATGGCGAAGTTATTTTCACAACAAAATGCAATTCAATAAAAGTTGAAGGAACAAAAGTTTTTGCAGAATGTGGTGTAAAAGGTCCAATGGCTTCAAAAATAGCAAAAGACAATTCTTTGAGCGGATTTGAATTCATGGTGGGCTTCCCTGGGTCAATTGGTGGCGAAATTTATATGAACGCATCGGCTCAAGGTCAAGCAATTAGCGACAATTTAATTTCTGCAACCATTTTTGATATGGACTCAAAACAAGTTTTAACCTTATCTAAAGAGGATTTAAAATTCGATTACAGACATTCAATTTGCCAAGACAAAAATTACGTAGTTATTTCAGCAGAATTTGAATTAAAAAAAGATTTACAAGAAAATATTGATGAAAAAATGCAACATAATTTGGATTTTAGACGAAATCATCAACCGTCATTAGCCTTGCCTAATTGCGGAAGCGTTTTTAAAAACCCTGAAAACAATTCAGCAGGACGACTTTTAGATAGTGTTGGTGCAAAAAGTTTTTCAGTTGAAAACGCAAAAGTTTGGGAAAATCACGCAAATTTCATCATAAATAACGGCTCAACGTCAACAGATATATTGAATTTGATGTTATTAATGCAAAATAAAGTAAACGAAAATCATAATATAAAACTTATTCCAGAAGTAATTTATATTGGCAACAAATCAGAAAAAGAGGAAGAAATATGGAAAACATTAAAGCAAAAATAAATAAAGACACAAAAATCGGTGTACTTTGTGGTGGAATGTCATCAGAAAAAGACGTTTCAATGCGTTCAGGCAAAAATTGTTTTGAAGCATTAAAAAGATTAGGATATCACAATAGCGAATTAATCGTCGTAGACAAGGATATCGCACAAGTTTTGAAAGAAAAACAAATTGAAGTTGCATACATCGCACTTCATGGCAAATACGGCGAAGACGGTTGTATTCAAGGCTTGTTAGAAATTTTACAAATTCCATACACAGGTTGCGGAGTTATGTCATCTGCAATTTGCATGAACAAAGAATTTACAAAAAGAGTTCTAGCAAACTGCCCTGAAATTCCACTTATCAAATCAGTTTTCGTAAAAAAAGGCGAAGATGTAAAAGAAAAAACAAAAGATTTGAATTATCCATTGATAACAAAACCAGTTTGCGAAGGCTCAAGTTTCGGTATGACAAAAGTAAACGCACCTGAAGAACTTGAAAAAGCATATAATGAAGCAGTAAAATTCAATGATGATGTGTTAATCGAAGAATTTATTGACGGATTTTTCGTAACAGTAGGTGTTTTGGAAAATGAAAACAAAACTTTTGCAACAGAAATTCTTGAAATCAGAACAAAAACAGAATGGTATGATTTTGATGCAAAATACACAAAAGGATTATCAGAATTCATTTTACCTGCAAATTTAAGTGAAAAAGCAACAAATTTAATCAAAGATTTGGCAATAAAATCACATATTACAGCAGGTTGCAACGGTGTTTCAAGAGTTGACTTTATGGTTAAAGAAGAAACTCCATACTTTTTGGAAATTAACACAAGCCCAGGAATGACTGACACAAGCGACTTACCAGCACAGTCAAAAGTTATGGGCATTGATTACGACAATCTTGTATTACTTATTTTAAATAGTGCAGGCTTAAATAAATAATGAACGGAAACGAAGAACAAGAAAACGAAAATGAAGAATACGAATACAGTGAAGAATATATCAAAACTCGTATTCGTAGAAATAAACAAGAAAGATCTGTTCGACGCACAAATATGTGGATGCGTAGAACAAAAGTTTTGTTGCGTTTTTTAACAATTCTTGTTCTTATGTTTATTTGTTATAAATTAATACGATTACACCAATGGTATATGTCGCCAAATGCTTTTGACAACGTAAATAGCCCTTATTTGGAAATCGTAAACAATAAAATTGTGCCAAAATATTATATTCTTGCGGCATTAAGAAAAAATGAAGTACCAAAAATTCCAATATATATGTTTGATACAGACGAAATCAAGAAAAACATATTAGAACTTGATCCTGTTGAAAACGTTTATATAAGACGTTTTTGGTTTCCTGCAAGACTTCAAATCATCGTGCAAGAAAGAGTTCCAATTATAACAATCGCACCTGAAGAAGATGTTGAACCAATAGCATTTTTCACAAAAGGCGGAAAACTTATTGGACGTGACTTCTTGCCACTTGACCCGTCAATTAAAACTATCAGAATTCTAACTTATGGAACAAAGGGTGATGATTACAGACATTGGGACGCACAACGTGTTGATATGCTTGAAAAAGTTGCAAAATCAATAAAAAACGTAACAAAAGAACCTTTAGATTTCATTGATTTAAGAAATCCAAAAGATGTTTATGTTCAAATTAACGGATTAAAAATAAGACTTGGCGAACTTGATGACACTTGTTTTGACAGAATTTCAAGACTTCCATCAATTATGCCGCAGGTAAAAACTTTAGATAAAAAAATAAAATACATAGACTTACGTTGGAAGAACGCAAGTTACATAAAACTTGAAGAATAAGGAGTCGAAAATGAATATCACACTAGCACAAATCAAATACAAACAAGCAAATTTTGAATATAACTACAACAAAATAGTTGAAAACTTTAAGTCAGGCTCAGATTTAACAATCTATCCTGATATCAACTCAACTACTTCAATGGATTTTGATAGCAACTACGAAAAACAAAAAGAAGAATTTTTCGAAAAACTTTGTAAAAACTTCAAAAACGAAACAGTTTTAGTTGGCGACAGACTTATTAAAAATGGCAAATTACACAACCTTTTGAACGGATATTTTGACTGCCAAAACAAAATAATATATGTTTCAAACGAATACAAAGACAATGCAAATTGCGATTTATACATTTTAACAAAAAATAGTTACTACACTATTGAGTCACACAAAAACTTTGTTGAAAACCTTGTGCCACAACAAGATTTAATCTACGTAAACTCAATTATGCTCGCTGACGAAAATGTTTTTGCAGGTCAAAGTTTTGCAAAGAATTCAAAAAATGAACTTGTTGCAGAATTACCACTTTTAGAAGAAAAAGTTGCAGAAATCAACTTTAAAAACTCAACAAAATCAGCAACAACTGACGAAATGGAAGAAATTTTCAAGGTTACAACCTTTGCAATGAAAGAATATTGCGAAAATACAGGATTTAAGAAAGTTGTTTTAGGCTTATCTGGCGGTATTGATTCAGCCTTAACCGCAGTTCTTGCAAAAGAAGCAATGGGGGCTGAAAATGTTTACGCAATTATGTTACCAAGCAAATATTCAAGCGAAGGTAGTATCAAAGATTCAGAAAAACTTGTAAAAAATATCGGAATTCACGTAAAAACAACTCCAATTAAGCCACTTTTTGACTGCTTTATGGAAAATGTGGCAGACGAAAACAAAATGGATTTAGCCGAAGAAAATTTACAATCAAGACTTAGAGGCGTAATCTTGATGTTCGCATCAAACAGAGATAATTGCTTACTTCTTTCAACAGGCAACAAATCAGAAGTTGCTTGCGGATATGGCACATTATACGGAGATATGTGCGGAGGCTTAAACGTTATCGCAGATTTAACAAAAACAAGAGTTTACAAATTATCAAACTGGTTAAACAGAAATGGCGAAGTAATTCCACAAGAAATTATCAATAAAGCACCATCTGCAGAACTTCGTCCAAACCAAAAAGACCAAGATTCATTACCTGAATATGCAGTTCTTGACCAAATTATTGAAGATTACATTGAAAATCAAATTTCTTATGAAGAATTAACTTCAAAATATGATAAAAATACTGTTGATAAGACCTTGAAATTGATATACAGAGCACAATTCAAGAGAAATCAAGGTTGTTTAGGAATTAGATTAACAGAAAAATCTTTCTGCTCTAGTGTAAAATTACCTGTTATTCAACATATTTATTAACAAACAAGCACTTAAAATTTGAAAAATTTTCAATTAAGTATTACAATAGACACACACTGTAAACATTGACTTTAAAGGGATAAATCGTTTATGAAAATACACATGCAAGTTCTTATTGCAATCGGACTAGGTTTAAAACGTAACTGGCACATATTTTTCGGCATTATTGCTGGTATCATTGTCGGAATACTTTTAAACGGACATACGCACTCAACAATATTTAATGTGCTAACTTTTGTCGGTCAAGCATTTGTAAGACTTATTCAAATGGTAGTAATTCCACTTGTCGTATCATCTGTAATCATTGGTATTGCAAGCATTGGCGACAATAGACAACTTAGCAAATTTGGTTTAAAAATGGTTGTTTATTACGGAATTTTGACCGTACTTGCGATTACAATTGGTTTAACTTTATCCCTAACCTTCCACCCTGGAAACGGTGCAGGAAAATACATTGACACTCAAACTGCGGTTGAAATTCAACAACAAGTAGCAGCAACTATCGAAAATCAAAGAGAAAATTTATCTAACATTTTGTTAGATTTTATACCAAAAAATCCTTTATCATCACTTGCAACAGGTGATATGGTTCCAATTTTATTGTTTGCAATGGTTTTTGCGGTAGCACTTGCAAGAATAGGCGAAATAAACCGACCTGTGATATCGTTTTTTGAATCAGTTTTTGCAGCAACGATGAAAGTAACCGACTGGATTATGTACCTTGCAGCCCCAGGGATTTTTGCCTTGACAGCAACGGCAATTGCAAGTTTCGGCTTGAACGTATTTTCAACAATATCGAAATATTTAATAATAGTCATAATAGGCTTGGGCATTCAATTATTTGTTGTTTATCCGATATTTTTAAGAGTATTTTCAAAAGTTCCTGTTTTAACACTTTATGCGGCAATAACAGAAGCGATGATGGTTGCATTCGGTACTGCAAGTTCATCAGCAACCTTACCATTAACAATTGCTTGTTGTGAAAAAAGAGGTATTTCGCATAAAATTTCAAGTTTTGTTTTGCCTTTAGGTGCAACTCTTAATATGGACGGCACAGCACTTGTTCAAGCGGTCGCAGTAGTATTTTTGGCACAAGCATACGGAGTTGATTTGTCAGCACTTATGCTTATTCAAATAGCAATCTTCACAATTATTGCATCAAGCACTTGTGCAGGTATCCCTGGAACAGGACTTATCACTATCGTACTTGTTCTAAACGGTATGGGCTTAACTCCTGAACAATTAATCTCAGGATTTGCATTATTATTCACTTTGGACAGATTAACAGATATGCTTCGCACTATGATTAACGTAACTTCTGATGCCGTAGTTGCAGCAGCAATTGCCGACAACGAAAACGAAATCAACTATGATTTGTTAAATAATCCGGATAGTTACAATGACGTTATCTAACAAAGAACTCGGCAAACTTGGTGAAGATTTAGCCTGCAAATATTTAGAAAAAAACAGTTACAAAATACTTGAGAGAAACAAGCATTTTTCTCGTTTTTGCGAAATTGATATTATTGCACAAATAAAAAAGACTCTAGTTTTTGTCGAAGTAAAAACTAGAAAAACAAACAATTTTGGCACACCTTTTGAGGCGATTACACGCACAAAATATAATCACATTAGACAAGGTGCAATGACTTATTTAAACGAAAGCAAAGAAAAATTTTCAAACTTTCGCATTGACGTAATCGGCATTACGCTTGAGCCTAAAGAAGAATTAAAGCATTTGCAAAATGTTTCATTATAATTTTTTTAAATTAATTTTTCACAAAATGAGGGTAATTTTCTTCGTAAAATTTATCAAATTCGTCGTTCAAAATCGCTTTTCTACAAGATTTTGCAAAATCTATCAAGAATTTTATGTTGTGAATTGACATCAAGGTTGAAGCAGTTGCCTCTTGGCATCTAAACAAATGACGAAGATATGCTTTTGTATGATTTTTGCAAGCATAACAATCACAATTCAAATCCAATGGTGAAGCATCTTCTTGGAATTGTTTGTTTTTAATACATTTCTTACCGTCATAGGTAAAGAATGAGCCATGTCTTGCATTTCGTGTTGGCAAAACACAGTCAAACATATCGACACCACGTTTTATGCCGTCTAACAAATCCTCAGGAGTTCCAACACCCATTAAATATCTAGGTTTGTTTTGTGGTAAAAGTGGAGTTGTCAATTCTGTAAAATGATTCATTGTTTCTTTATCTTCACCAACAGACAAACCGCCAATTGCATACCCAACGGCATCGTAAGATGAAATCACACTTGCACTTTCACGTCTTAAATCATCGAAAAATGCCCCTTGAACAATTGGAAATAATGCTTGTTTTGGATTAGTTTTTGCCTTAAAACATCTTTCAAGCCAACGATGAGTTTGTTCCATCGCTTTTTTTGCCTCTTGATAAGTGCAAGGATATGGAGAACATACATCAAATGCCATCATAATATCAGCACCAATGTCCTCTTGAATTTCCATTGATTTTTCAGGCGAAATGAAGTGTTTTGAACCATCTTTTGGATCTCTAAATTCAACACCTTCCTCAGTAATTTTTCTCATTTGAGCAAGAGAAAAAACTTGAAATCCGCCTGAATCAGTAAGAACAGGCTTGTTCCAGTTCATCCACCCATGGATTCCACCGAATTTTCTGATTAATTTAGTTCCTGCTCTCAAATATAAATGATAAGAATTTGCCAAGATAATTTGAGCCCCAGTTTGCTCAATATCTTGATTAATAAGCATTTTTACAGCAGAATTAGTTCCCACTGGCATGAATATTGGAGTTTCAATATCACCATGTGGAGTATGCAAAACACCGGCTCTAGCACCAGTGTTTTTGTCTACGTGAACTAAATCATAACTAAAATACTTATTGCAATCCATCAACAACTACTTCCATCATTGTTTTCCAGTTTGTGCAAAGTTCTTTTTCTACGTCAAAGTAAATAGCCATTTCTCTCTCAGCAGAAGCAACTGAGTCTGATGCGTGAATACAATTGCATTTCATCAAAGTTGAATAATCTGCTCTGATAGAACCTACATCTGCTTTATCAGGATTTGTAGCACCAACAATGTGTCTAATTTCTTCAATTGCATCAATACCTTCAACAACCATAGCAACAATCGGTGCAGATGTAATAAATTTGATTAAACCATCATAGAAAGGTTTTCCAACATGTTCTGCATAGTGTGCTGCTGCTTGTTCATCTGTCACTTCAAGCATTTTCATTGCAATAATTTTAAAACCTTTTTCTTCAAAGCGTGTAATAATTTTGCCCATTAAACCTCTTTGAACTGCGTCAGGTTTGATTGCAACAAATGTTCTTTCAATATTCATTTCTTAATCCTCGTTTGTGTAATTAGACATAACATATAAATCATATAATAAACAAAGAAAAAATCCAACCTTATAATTTTTTCAAAACAAAAGGCGATTTTGCATTCTGCAAAATCGCCTTTAAAAATATAGTTCAATGACCTATGCTTCAGTTGTTTCTTCAGCAGGTGCTTCTGCAGCCGCTGCTGCTTCTGCTTCTGCTTGTTTTTTTGCTTCTTCTTCAGCCGCTTTTTTAGCCATTGCTTTTTTAGATAATTTAACTGTTTCAGATTTTTTGTAGTTCAAAGAACCGTCATCGTTGCAGTTTTTGATTAGGTAAGCAACAGTTTCAGTTGGTTGAGCACCTTTTGATACCCAGTCTAATGCTGCTTGTTTGTCCAATTTCATAACTTTTGTTTTAGGGTTGTAATGACCTAATTCTTGAATTGGTGCACCTTCACGTTTTGTTGTTGAATTGATAACAATAACTCTGTATGCAGGGTTTTTCTTAGCACCTAATCTTTTTAATCTAATTTTTAACATGTTTTATTTTCCTTCTTTATTTTACTACTCGCAAATGCCTAGCCGCTTGACATTTACTGGAAATAAGTCAAGAGGAATAACTTATCTCTGTATAAATATAAAAGCACAAACATGTTTTTCAAGCAAGTTTATTAACTAAAGTTACAGTCTGTAACGGATTTGCCCGAAAAATTATTACTGTTAAGATATTAATATGGCAAATATTTTATTGGTTTCAGACGATAACGAAAAAATTAAGCATTATGACGAAATGCTTACAAAATTTTTGCACGATGTTCAGTTTGCATCTGATACGCAAATGTTTTTTGACGTATTAAATATTGCAATTCCGCAAATCATTATTCTTGATGCAAATTCTACATCTATTGATTTGCCTCAACTTTACAGAAAAATTAATTCTATAAAAGAAAGCGTTATCACAATCGCACTTGTTACGGACGACAAAATTCCGCCTGAACTTTTGAATATTTCAGACGCATTTTTGACAACACCAATTTCTGATAATATTTTAATCGCAACAATTAATGTAAATATGCGTAGAAAAGATGCCCTAACAAGACTTTCTACTTCAAACCAAAATTTATCAAAGAGTTTATACCAATTAGATGTTTTATACAACATTGGTTCACAATTTGCAGGGACTTTAGACAAAGAAAAACTTATCAACATTATGCTTGAGGGTTTAGACAAGGCTCTTGGTTTTTCAGTGGCTTGCGTTTTGACTTTCAAATCTAACAACGAGCCATTATTGATAATCAATTCAATAAATCAAATTTCAGACAGACTTCTTGAAGCCCTAAAACTTAGAGCAGTGTTGAATTATAAATCTTTATTCGAAAATAAAGAAATGCCGTTTGAATTGAATATCGACGAACTAAAAACAATAAAATATGCCAAAAATCCTATTGAGGATTATGATTTTTCAGTTTTAAGATACGACAATATGTTCGCACAGATTAATTTGAGCGACAATTTCTTTGGATTTGTTGAAATTTACAGAGATAAAGACTTTACAAACGAAGATACACAATGTTTCCACACTATCGCACAACAAGTATCTTTGCCATTAAAGAACGCATCATACATTCAAGAAATTCAAGAAAAAAACAGAGAATTATATAGATTAGAACACTTAAAATCGGAATTTGTTTCAATTGTTTCACACGAATTAAGAACACCGATTACACCGCTAAACACCTCTATTGATATCATGTTGAGCGGACGTGCAGGGGTTTTGACTCCAGCAATGACAAAGTTCTTAGAAATGAGCAAAAACAACGTTAAGACTTTCCAACAAATTATTAACGATTTGCTTGATATGTCAAAAATTGAAGCAGGTAAAATGGATTACAAATTTGCTTCAACAAATCTTGAAAAAAGTATTGAATTTATTAAAACTCAGCAAAACAATGTTGCAGAAGAAAAAGGCTTAACCTTGACAACGCACTTTGACAAGGATTTTGCACCTGTATTTGCTGACGCTTCAAGAATTCATCAAGTTCTTAACAACTTACTATCAAATGCCTTGAAATTCACAAAAACAGGCGGAAATATTGACATAAGTACAAAAATTGTCGATGCAAGCGAAATAACTTGCCCAAAATGTTTTGAGGACCAAATTAAAAAACTTAGCGGAAAATACGTTCAAGTTTGCGTAAAAGACGAAGGTATCGGCATTGAAGAAGATAATTTAACAAAAGTATTCGACCAATTCCAACAAGTTGAAAACTCTCTACAACGTAATGCTGGCGGAACAGGTCTAGGTTTACCTATCGTAAGAAAAATTCTTGATGCACACAACGGTGCAATTTGGGTTGATAGCAAAATCAACGAGGGCTCAAAATTCTATTTTGTATTGCCTGTTTTGAGCGACAAATCTAATTTCTGGATTTTGCATAAACAACTTATCAAACAAGCAAAGGTAAACAAAACAAAATTTGTAACTCTTTCAATCTCATCAACAGATGACTGCATTGAAAAAATTATGAAAAACGAAAACTTAATACATAGCACATATCTTAACAATTCATTACTAGAAAAAGAGAATAATAAGACAACTCTAACAATGGTAATCCCTGATGGCGACGTGCATTTGGTCGATTTTCTAAAACGAAAAATAGACACAGCCGTACTTAACGATGAAGCCAGATATGGAAAATGTGATATAATGTATTCATATACTACTTATCCAAAGGAGAAAGATTAATGAAAAAAATATTACTTGTTGATGACGAACAAGATATTGTAGAAACATTAAAATTCGTTCTTGAAAGCGACGGATACACTTGTTTTTGTGCATATAACGGTGAGGACGGATTAAAATTAGCAAAAGAAATCGTTCCTGATTTAATGATTTTAGACGTAATGATGCCGAAAATCAATGGTTTTAAGATTAGCAGATTATTAAAATACGATGCAAAATACAAAAATATTCCAATCATAATGTTGACTGCTCGTTCACAAGAATCTGATAAACAAATCGGTGAAGAAACTGGTGCTGATGTTTATATCACAAAACCTTTTGAACTTGACGATGTATTGTCAACAGTATCACGATTATTGGAAAACAAAGAAAACAACTAAAATGATGATGGAAGCGGTAACAAATAAAACCTTAGAAAAACTAAAATACGACCTTGTGCGAGAAGGTCTAGTTGAGTATGACACAGTTGAAAAGGCTCAAGAACTTGCTAATGCTCAAAATATTAACATTGGACAAGCACTTATTAATTCAAATGTTTTGTCAGAAGAAACTTTGCTAAAATTTTTGGAAAATAAATTGCATATTCCTTATGTTAATCTTGAAGATTACACTCTTGATAAGAACTGTTTGCAATACATTAACCTTGTAGATGCAAGAAAATACAGAATTATTCCACTATTCAAAATTGAAGATGTGCTAACTGTCGCAATGGCAGACCCTTTGGACTTATTTGCAATTGACAAAATTATGGAAAAAGCAGAATGTTCAATTGACCCTGTAATTTCTTCAGAAACAAGCATATTAAAGAAAATTGATGAATATTACAAGACTCCCAACACAGTTGGAGAAATATTTACAGAGGCTCAAGACTCAGGCTACGACTGGCATCAGGAGTTACATAACGATGATTTGTCAGACGAACATATTCAAAAAATTATTCGTGCAATTTTAAAACAAGCAATTCTTGAGGATAAACACGAAGTTTATTTCGCACACATGGAAGAAGGTCTTGAAATTAACTTTAAACACAAAGGTTCAGTTTACGAAAAAGGATTTATTCCATCAGTTTTGACTGCGTCTTTTGTGTCTAAACTAAAAACTCTTTCAAACTTAGACCCATCAGTAAGCGAAATTCCTCAACTTGGAAAACTTTGCTTTAAAGTTGACGATATGACTCTTATTGCAAGTATTTCATCATTCCCAACAGTTATGGGTGAAAGAATTGCATTGAAAATTTACAAGCCACCAATGGCTTTGAATAAAATCATCAAGGACGATGCAAAAGTTCAATTCATAAAGAGTTCATTAGACAAAGCAGGCATTGTACTTGTTTGCGGAGCACCTCTTTCAGGCAAAACTCATTTGATTTATTCGATTTTAAAAGAAATTTCTGACAACAAGAAAAATATAATGACAATTGAATCTATCACAAAATATGATTTGCCTAAAATTAATCAATGCGAACTTAACGAAAGCATTGGATTTAACTTAGACAAAGCATTGAGATTTATTGAATTTCAATCACCTCAAATTCTTTATATTGAGGGAATGATGTCAAAATATGATTATATTTCAAGCCTAGCATTCAGCAATAAAACGATTATAACTGAATTTTTGGCAGAAAATATGACAGATTTGAGAGAAAAAATGTCATATCCTGAAGTTGAAACTTTCAAGTCATTAGTTAATTGCTTGATTTTCATTCACTCTAAAGATAGTATTGAAGTTTTTGATAAATCAACTATTCAAAAATACTTGGCTTAAACCAAATTAAAAATACACATCTACCTCATAGGTAGAATCACATAATTAGAAAAAAACCTCAAATTACAATTTTTGTAATTTGAGGTTTTTAAAAATATTTGATTTTATTTTATTTATGTTAATTTTCTTTAGAATTTGGTATTTTTAATAAATCTCCCAACTCTATATCAATTTTAGGGTTATTCCAATCGCATACACCAGAACAAGATGTAAATGTCATTTCTCCAAATTTTATCTCGTTTTCAGGAGTTATATAAAAATCTACCCTAACATGATTGAAATCTTTAGATAAAATTTCTGCTAATTGAATCATTTTATCTAAACAATTTGGTCTTTCAATTGTTTCATTTATTATAGGATAAGAATAAACAAAATCTTGTTTTTCCCAATTTGGATTAAAAAATGCCATTCTTAATCCAATATTTCTATCGGTTAAATACTGAATATAATGTACTTTTCCATTAAAACACCACAATTTATAATCAACAATTTCTTCATCATTTTTACCAATAAATTTTTCAGCAATTATTTTTCGAGGAATATCAGAATACTGCAATTCAAATCCAAATCTAAAAGCAAAATCTTCATTTAGCCATTCTTTTGTTTTATTTTTCGCTTCTTTTTTATTTAATTTTGATTTTTCTTTTACTATTATGTTATACCCACAACCATGATTACATTTTAAAACAAATTGATTTGGTAGTTTTTCAAAATCAATATCTTCAAATTTATCCCAAACACCTAATAATGGAATTAGATATTCTTCCCCTATCTTTTCTTTTACCCAATCTCTGACTAGGTATTTATCAGCAAGACGAGTTTTCAATGGAGTAGAGTCATACAATTTTAACCATTGAATTTTTTCGTTGAAAGTTTGGGGATTTTCTAGGTTCAAACTTTTTCCAGTACAATCAAAATACCATTCTTTTAACATTTCAGGTCTTTTGCTCGATGGACAATTTTTAAATTTATAATATTTTTTATCTTTTATTTTAAAACTTATTTTTAAACCCAAAATATAAATAATTTTGTGCCAATTC
>SAMEA104315436__coassemble_987_pt1 | contig 26365 bp, 27 predicted proteins | sample SAMEA104315436__metabat2_low_PE_046 | metagenome-assembled genome bin SAMEA104315436 (sample SAMEA104315436) | gut metagenome | biome: Monkey gut; feature: monkey-associated habitat; material: faeces | place: China | collected 2013
CTACTAAAAAAGAAAACTTAAAAGCTGACAAAGTTTTATAAACATTTACCTTAATATTTATGCTATCATATTTTCACATATATTATGAAAAAAATAGAAACTACAAAAACTAAATATTTATGTGGATTATTTGTCATTGAACAATATCGTTGGACAAAGACTTTTTTGCTATTTGGATTTTTGCCAATAATGCAAATTTCTAAATATCCAAAAGTTGAGGTGTTTAATGCCAAAGATTAGTATCGTTATCCCTGTCTACAATGCAGAAAAATATTTATCACGTTGTCTTGATAGTATTCTAAATCAAACTTTTACTGATTATGAAGTATTGCTTGTTAATGATGGTTCAACAGACGATTCACTTTTGGTTTGTAAATCTTATGTTGAAAAAGATTCTCGTATAAAATTGATTGATAAAGAAAATGGTGGTTTATCCTCTGCGAGAAATGCTGGTTTAAAACAAGCTAGTGGGGAATATATAGGTTTTGTTGATAATGATGATTGGATAAGTGAGAACTTTTATGAACGACTTTATACAGTAATTAATCAAGCTGATTGTGATATTGCTTTTTGTGATGTAATTCGTAAAAATGAAAAAGTCCATAAAGTTAGATTGAATTTAAAATCAGTTCAAGTAGAAGAAGAAATTAATAAAAAATTAGAATTGGCTCAATTTAATTCTCATAGAGGAGTTTGGAACAAATTATATAAAAGATATTTATTTGATAATGGATTACAGTTTGAAGAAGGTAAGGACTATGAAGATGGTTTGTTTACGCTTCAAGCATTATGTCAATGTAAAAATATTGTATCTGTACCTAATGCGTATTATTTTTATTTTATTAATCCTAAATCTATTGTTCGTTCAAAACCTTCTTTAAGAATGCAACAAGAAAAAATAACTTCAAGAATAAATGTTTTGAATTATGCTACAAAACAAGGAATAAAAATTTTTGATAAAAAGAACATGCCTTTGACATTTAAGTTTTCTTTATTTGGAATAACTCTATTTACAATAAAAGAAAATCAATTTCAAAAAAGATATTATTTATTTAATTTGATATTATTTTTAATTAAAAATAAATAAGTTTTTAGTAACTATTTTTTATTGATAAGTAAAATTTATAAATTAGTTCTGTCAATTTTTTATTTTTTATCATTGCTTCTGTGATTTCATTAATTAATGTATGAGAATCTTCATTATATTCACATAAAAATAGTTCATTAGGTTGTATTTTTAAGACTTCTAATATTTTGTCTAAATTTTCGGCTGATGGAAAATATTTGCCTGTTTCAATGTTGCTAATACTAGGAGTTTCTACTCCAATTAGTTCGGCAAGATAATCTTGCGTTATTTTCTTCTTTTTTCGTATTTCTTGAATTTTTTTACCAATTAGCTTTTTAATTTGCAAGTCTTTACCTCTTTATTCTATTATCCCTAAAATTCAAACATTTTTAATAAAGCAAAACATTAAAATATTATATAAATATAAACTCTTGCAAAATAGTTTTAAGCATGGCATTATAAAACATGTAAACTTTAAAGATTTAATATATGTTTTAAGTATTTTATAAGTGAGGAATTTTGAATTGTACTTAGGGGAGAAAACAGAAACAAGAGATAATAATTTTGATTTTTTGCGTTTTGTAGCAGCAACCTTAGTTTTATTTTTTCACAATGCGTTAGCTTATTATGGAAATTCCTCTGTATCTCCACTTGGAAATTATATTCCAAGCGGTTTAAATATCTTTTTTATTATCAGTGGTTTTTTGATTACAAGAAGTTTTTGTTACGACGAAAATGCTTTGCGTTTTTTAAAAAAAAGAATTTTAAGAATTTTCCCAGGGTTAATACTTGTCGTTTTAGTAACTGCTTTTATAGTTGGACCTTTGACTACCACTTTACCATTGTCTGATTATTTTCATAACGAAGCTTTTGGAAAATATTTAAACAATGTTTTTCTTTTTAAAATAAGACATTTCTTACCAGGGGTTTTTGAAAATAATCCTTTGCCAAATGTTACTAATGGATCTTTATGGTCTTTACCGTTAGAATTTTTATTGTATTTAATAGTTTTAGTTTTGGGTTCTTTGAAACTTTTAAATAAAACGAAAACATATTTATGGTTGTTAGTTATATCATTATTTTGTTTATTGCATATTTATGTTGGGGATTGGACAGATAAAAATTTGTTACTTTGTTCTGGACAAAAGTTTTTTAAAATGGCGATGTTGTTTTTAATTGCGTCATATCTTTATATGAAAAGAAATTTAATTAAATTAGATTTTTGTTTGTTTATTGTTGCAACATTATTGTGGCTATGTTCTGTTCAAACTGAAATTAATTACATAATTGAGTGGTTTACGTTACCTTATATGATTATTTTTATTGCATATGCAAAAATTCCTTTTATAAATAATTGGGCAAATTTTGTAAAAGGTGATTACTCTTATGGTATTTATATTTGGGGATTTTTAATACAACAACTTTTCGTCTTTTACTTTGGAACAAGAATAGATTTTCATTTATACATGTTGCTAACGTTTATCACAACTTTATTTGTTGCAATTTTGTCCTATCACATTGTTGAAAAACCAATGTTAAACTTAAAAAATGTTGCAATTTTTGATAAAATAAAGAGCCTTTTTAATTTTAATAAAGCATAGTGCTAATTTGTCTAAGCATATCTTCAATTTTAAGAGAAAGTGTACAGTTGTTTTGTTTGTTTTTATTGATGGGTACTTTCTTTGTTTGCAAGTTTTTACCTCTTTATTTTATATTGATAAAATTTAAATATTTAAAATAATGTAAAACCTTAAATTTTGATTGAAATATATATTTTTACTTGATATATTATTATGTGTAGCATTATAAATTATTCTAAAATTAATGGATTGGTATATGAAAAATTTTTCTTTTGATGCAAACTCTGATAAAATTTATATTTTAGTAAATATTTTTGGAAAGACTTTTAAATATAGAAAGACAGGATATTCTTATATTATTAAAAATAAGTATTGGGATTTTATATTTTGGTTTTTAAGATTGTTTATAAAGAAAAATTATCATATTATTCCTATGGGTACATATTGCTTTTCTAGAACAGCAACTACGTTTAATAAACTTAAGCGAAGAAGAAATCAAGGTGAAAAATCTTGTCCTTTTGACTTAGCGTTGTATGATAATTTTGATAGTATTTTAAATCTTCTTGATACAGAATTTAAAGATTTTTATAAAGATATTTGTTTTAATAAAGAACGCAAAAGCTGGATGAGCAAAACTTTATCAGTAGAAATGAGTCATGATAGTATGTTGATTGAATTGCCAGAATTCAAAGCCAGATATGATAAAAGAATTAAAAACTTATATGATTATTTTGCAGATAAGAAGGCTCATAAGTATGTGCTTGTTGCTACAAAGTTGACTATTTTGCCAGAACAAATTGAAAGATTGTTTAGCATTTTACAACGGTATATGAATTCAGAGGAGTTTGATGTTATTTTACTTAACCAATCTGATAGAGAAAATAACTATAAAAAAGAACATTTATACGTTATAAACCATGATAAATTTTTTAAAGAATATAATACTATTTATATGAACTGGGCAGGAGAAATAAAAACTCGAAGAAGCCCTTCAGCTCAAAAAATATATAATGATTTTACGCTTAAAATGATGAAAATATTATCTAAAAGAAGATAAATTTAATGTAGCATAGAGTCAATTTGTCTAAGTACATCTTCTACTCTTGGTGAAAGGGTGCATTTGTTTTTGTTTGATTTCAATGGGCATTTTCTTTTGTGGCAAGGTCTACAACCCTCGCTTTGCATTGCAACATACTTGTTTTCATCGCCCAATGGTGCGTAAAAACTCTTTGGTGTTGCACAAAAAATTGAAAGAATTTTTGGCTTTTGAGTTGCCCACGCAAGGTGTGTACTTCCGCTATCCAATGAAATTAGCAAATCCCCTCTCTCGAAAACTGCTCTCAATTCCTCAAGATTAGTTTTTCCGCAAAGGTTTATGCCAACTCCTTTTGAAATATATTCGATTAAATCATTATCTTGTGTCATACCTGTAAATACAAGGTTAACTCTATCCTTCAAAGCTTCAACAACTTTTTGAAAATTATCTTTTCCCCAGTGTTTATCTTTCCAGGTTGTTGCAGGTGCAATAATTACAGTCTTTTTATTATTATCCAAATTCTTCAATAACTCATCAACTTTTTGATTAACTTTATCTTTTACAGGAGGAAGTGTAACCTTTATTTTGTCTGTATTTAAACCTAAATATTGTGCATATTTTAAATAAGTTTTTATAACGTGTAATTTGTAGCCTTCCTTAATTGGTGGAATAATTTCATTTCCACCAAGTTGTGAGAATTCTCTTGCATCTTGAGCTATAATTCTGCGCTTTGCTCCACAGAATTTCATAAATCTAAAGCTTTTCCAAAGCATTTGATTATCAATTGCTATATCAAAATGTTCTGCTCTTATTTTTTTTATAATATCAATATATTCTTTAAAATTTTGAAGTTTATTTTTATTCTTTTTCCATTTTTCTAAAGGTACAAAAATGACATTATCAACGCAAGGGTTGTCTTTCAAAAGTTGATAACCTTTTTCAGAAACAAGCCATGAAACCTCATATCCATTATCTTTCAATGTGTTTGCAAGCGGAATTGTGAAAATTACATCACCCAATGCGCTCAATCTGATTATCAAAACTTTTTTCATTAATTTTCTCCTCTAAAATTGAAAATATAAAAACTCTGAAACTCTGTTTATTGTTAGGATTGAAGCCAATAACATTGCGAATGTTGCTATTCCATAAATCCAATTAGGTTTGAATTTTTTAGCAAGTTCTATTGAATTTGGCAAACAGAATACAATAATTATAGCAGGAATTACCAAGAAAAAGCTTAATTTTAAATCGCCGTTTTCAAACGCAAATCTTAATTTGTTGATTTCAATTGGTGCAAAGCCATAAAAACCAAACATTGACTTATAAATATCAATTGCTCTATGAATAGTTGTTGCTCTAAAAATTACCCAAGTAAGATTTAAAAATGCAAACATAGTTAAAGTTGCGACATAAGGGTTGAATTTCCATTCAAATTTTTTGAAAAATCTATGAATGCAAATGGCTATTCCGTGAATAGCGCCCCAAATAATGAATGTCCAGTTAGCGCCGTGCCAAATACCGCATAAGAAGAAGGTCGTAAACAAGTTTCTATAAGTCTTTAATGTAGAACATCTGCTTCCGCCAAGTGGAAAATAAACGTAATCTCTCAACCATCTTGATAAAGTCATGTGCCATCTACGCCAAAATTCTTGAGGATTTGTCGCCTTGTATGGAGAATTGAAGTTTTGAGGTAAAACAATATTAAACATATACCCAATACCTAGTGCCATATCGCAATATCCAGAAAAATCAAAATATAATTGGAATGTATATGACAAAGCTCCACACCATGCTTCAAAACAAGTTAGATGTGGTATAACATCAAATGTTTGAGCGACAAATGGTGAGAAGAAATCTGCTAATAAAACCTTCTTCATCAAACCGATTGCAAGTAAAAATAAGCCAATAGAAATGTTTTTAGGGTTAATAATTCTATTTCTCAATCTCGCAAATTGTGGCATCATTTCTCCGTGATGAACAATAGGTCCCGCAATTAATTGAGGGAAAAATGTTACAAACAAGGCGTAAGTTAAAAAGTCATACTCTTTTGTCTCTCCGTGATAGCTATCAACAAGATATGCAATTTGTTGAAATGTAAAGAAGCTTATCGCCAAAGGCAAAACTATGTGCATATAATTGAAATCGCCATGTAAAACTTTATTCAAATTATAAAGTACAAAGTCAAAGTATTTATAATAAAACAATGCTCCTAAATTAACGCCAACACCAAAAATCATCAGTGCTTTTTTATTGATTTTTAGGTTTTCGCCTTTTGAAAGAGTTGCGCCGATTGTATAGTTGAAAATCATTGAGCATAAAATTATTGACAAATACTCAATTTTCCAATATGCGTAAAAATAAAGCGATGCTATAACAAGCCACCCTGTTGCAAGGTTAACGAGTCTTTTTTTATTCAAATAAAAATATACAAAAAATACAATTGGTAAAAATATAAATAAAAATTCAATAGAGTTAAATAGCATCTTTGTCAGCCTCTTTCTTTACGTCATTTATAATTTTTACCCATTTTGGATTTTCTTTTAACCATTTTTCTAAATTTTTTGTATCTTGATTAGTTAAATTTTCAATACTGTCCTTTGTATTTAATCTTCCGTATTCACCTTTATTTAAAATCATTTTATCCATTATAAGATTGCTTGTTGCCGGTGAACCGTGAATTGCATCAAAAAATTCCGGCATATTAGGTTTTATTGTTGCTGTACTAATTTTATTTACGTAATAAAAATCATATACATCTGCAACTTTAGTTAAATCTCTTTTCCATTGAGTGAATAAATTCCAATACCCACCAATATATATTGTTGCTAAATCAACGGCGTGTCCTTCTGTATGGAAAATATGAAGGTTTACATTTTTTTTCTTACAATATAATTTGAGTTCTGTAAGTTTATCGTAGTATGAATTTTCAATTTCATAATTTTTGAATTTGCCTAAATCATTTTTTACTGAATATACAAATAGGGATTCTATTTTTTTGTTGTCAAACATATAAATTAAACCATTTTTGTCATAAAGTTTTAATAAATCTTTTTTCGTAAGATTTTTGCTGATAGTAATAAAGCTTGAAACGGTTGTGTCGCTAGCAAATAAAACTGTTGCAAGTTCAGATGTAGTAATTCTTGATTTATTATTAAAACCTTCAAATCTGTTGTTATCAACAATGTTTTTATTAAAGTTTGGAAAATCTAAACCTAAATATATATTTTTGATTTCTGGGTGAATTTGGATTAAGAGTTTAATGTATTCTAAATATTCATTAAAATTCATTCCAACAATGCCCATATTTGAGGCATTTTTGCCAGTTATTTTTTTGAAATAATCTTTATCAAATGTCCAATCGACTCTTGATGTTCCGATAAAAACAGTATCAATTTTGCGTTTATCAAGTTTGAATTCTGTAATTTTTGTCATTCTTTCTTGACGTTTTGCTTCTGGTTTTAAGTTAGAAATTTTTAAAACAGGACTGTGAAATACAATATATGGATCAATCACAATGTTAAAAACAGATACCAATAGCAAAATGCTAATTGTTGTAATTAATATTCTTTTGTAAAAACTTCTATATTTTTCCACTATTTTCCCTATAACAAATTCTTCTCGGCTATTAGATTTAATATATCACAAACCTGTATTGACTTCATACAAGGCGTGAATTTTTCACCCTCTTTTAGCAATTTGCAAGCTTTTTGTTGGCAACCGCTACATTCAATTTTTGGCTCTATTACATAACCTTTTTCACAATATGGTCTAACAACTTCTTTTGGCATAGAGCCCATAATTCCGATTACGTTTATATTTAGTCCTGATGCGATATGCAAAGGTCCAGAATCTCCTGAAATAAATAAATCAGAAACAGCATACAAGGCTGAGCTTTCTTCTAAAGTTAATTTACCAGTTAGAACTGTTGCTATACTTTTAAATTTTTCGTGAAGTTCTATTTCTTTTTCTGAGCCACATACAAAAATTGTTCCGCCGTATTGTTCTTTCAATTTTTGTCCCAACTCTTTCCAGTATTCGTCAGGCCAAATTCTACCTTGTCTATCAAGGTCATTTGCTCCACCAACATTGAAGATTATCCAAGGTCGTGGTAAATCTTTATATCTGTCTTTTATTTCATTTTTTAAGTCTTCTCTTATAAAAAGTCTTAAGCTTTTTGGTTTTTCTATTTCTCCAAAGGCTTTTACTGCAGTGTTATAGAATAAATCAACTGCATGAACCCTTGTCCCACTTTTTTTTATGATTTTTTTAGGGAACATAAATGCCATCATAATGTAGTTTCTGATAGAGTTGCTTAACGGAAATACCATATCATATCTTTCAAATGCTAAGCTTAACCCTTTAAAAATAAGGTATGGATAATCGTTTCGTCTATGACCTGTGAACCAAATAACTTTATCAATATCAGGATTGTTTTCTAAAAGCGGAGTAATAAAGTCTGATGTCATAAAATGTACAATGCAATTAGGATCAGCCTTTTTAATGCTTTGCGCAAGCATAGTCGAATGTATAACATCTCCTGTTGCGCCTAATTTTATTATTAAAACTTTTTTATTTTTTTTTGCTTTCATACGTCCAAATTCAATCCATATTTGTTTTTTAACTATTGTATCATAAAATAATTTTATGATATTATTCAACTATGAAAATTCTAGTAGTTGCACCACAATACGTGGGAGATACAATTTTAGTAATACCTTTTTTGAGAGAATTGAGAAAAAACTTCTCTGAGTCAACTATTGATGTCGTAACAAAAAATGCAGGTAAATTGGTTCTGTCAGAGTGTCCTTTTGTGGATAATATTTATTCTAAAGAAGATTTACAACCAAATTTCTACGATAAAGCTTATGTTCTAAAACGTTCTTTATCAGCAGGTTTACTTGTAAAAAAACTAAAAATTAAAGATACAATTGGTTTTGGAGGACAGTTTAGAGAATTTATATTAAAAAAATGTATAAAATACAAACCTCACGAAAAACACGAGCTTGAACATTTTTTAGATGTTCTAATCGCAGATGGAATTGATATTACTGATGAAACTCTTGAATACTGGACAAAAAATGATGATGTCCAAAATGTTCAAAAATATTTTACAGAAGGTAAAAAGAAAGCTTTAATTGTTACTCAGTCTTCAACTTATGTCAAAAACTGGACTGTAGAAGGTTTTCAAGATGTAATAAATTTCTTGAACGATAATAATTTTGAATGCTTTATTGTCGGAACAAAAAAAGAAAAAAGTTACAATGAGCAATTTAAAAATATTAAAAATCTTTGTGGAGAATTAAACTTCAATGAGATTTCTGCACTTATAAGCCAAATGGATTTAATTTTTGGAATAGATAGTGGTTTTTGTCATATGGGGACAGCATTTAACAAAAAAGTTGTTGCATTATTTGGTTCAACTTCACTTACGCAATGGGGTTTGAGAGGTGAAAATTCTCACACATTATCTCTAAATTTAAAATGTTCACCTTGCAGAAAAGCTAAAAAATGCAAAAACAATTTTAAATGTATGAAAGATTTTTCAAGCAAATTTGTGATAAACTATTTGAAAAACGAGGTTATTTAGATGAAAAAGAACTTTCTAAAAATTTTATACAAAAGATTGTTAAACGTAGTTTTTCACCCATTTTTTAGCATAAATGTAAAGCCTCAACCACTTATTTTAAAAGAAAATGACAAATGTCTAATTCTTGCCCCACACCCAGACGATGAAAGTATTGGTTGCGCTGGAATTATGGCAATGCAACCAGACAAATTCAAAGTTGTTTGCTTAACTCATGGAAATGACAATAGAAGAAATGAATTTGAAAACGCAATGAAGGTTTTAAGCGTTGAAAATGAAATTCTTGATATCAAAGATAAACACATTAACGATGATTATGAGGCGTTTGAAAAGATAGAGTTTAGTGGGTTTAATTATATTTTTATCCCGTATATTTATGACCAACACAGCGACCACAAAGCAATTAGCGCACATTTAAACAAATATCTAAAAACTCATAAAACAGGTGATTTAAAAATTGTTTTCTACGAAGTTTGGTCAACAATGAATATGCCAAATACTTTTGTTGATATAACTGGTGTCGTTGATAAAAAAAGAGAAGCAATTAATTGTCATCAATCGCAAGTTAATGAAAAAGATTACACGACAAAAATCTTAGGACTAAATGAATATCGAGGAATGCTTAACAATATTGGATTTGCAGAAGCCTTTACTGTTTTAGATAAAAAAGATTTTCAAAAATTTATTCAAAGTTTTTAATCAAATTATCAACAAAATTTGCCCAAGTGTAAAGTTTAGATGTTTCAAATGCTTTTAAACTCATTTTGTTGTACTCTTCTGTTTTGAACATTTTATACATCTTTCTTAGATTTAAAACAAAAGATAAGAAAGAATTTCTGTTGAATATTAAACCATTTTCTTTCTTGTTAATGATTTCTGCAACACCAGTCGTAGATGAGACTATGCAAGGTTTTCCGCAAGACATTGTTTCTAGTGCTACAAGCCCAAAAGCTTCGTTTTTGCTAGGTAGAACAAGTGTATCAAGTGATTTGTAGTAATCGACAATATTTTCTTGTGGAGGTAAAATTTCAACTTTTTTACCTAAACCTAAAATAGTGCTTATCATTTTTAAAATTTTATTTTTAGAAATAATTTTTGCTTTAAACTTGTTACAACCGATTAAATTTAAAGCAAAAAGCCCTAATAAAAATAAATGTCCTCCTTTGTTTATAGAGTTATTCGCAACACAACCAAAAGTTATAAAATCATTTTTTTTGATTTCTGGCATTGTTTCGTAAATCTCTTTACAGCCAAGATGACAAACATATACATTTTCTGGATTTAGTCCAAAATTCTTTACGTAATCATCTTTTACACTTTTTGAAACTGCAATATATTTGTTGTTTTTGTCTAAATTTTGAAATTGTGTTTTTTGTCTTTTTATTTTTTTTCTGCCAAAATATTTTTTTATTAAATTTATTGGAAAATTTTCATTATTACATCTGTGAATGAACGATTGTGATTGTATTATTGGGTTACGGTTTAGATATTCAAGGTTTGTAGTAAGAATGATATCATAATGATTTTTTTCTAATTCTGCTTCAACCTCTTGTGTAAAAGTTTTTAAATTCTTCCACTCAAAACTAACTATATTGATATTTTCAATATTAGTTTGTGGATTACCTTTGCAAAAAATAGTAACTTCATAATTAGGATTTTGAGCAAGTTCAAAAATAAGGTTTTTGCTAACAACACTTGCTCCACCACTTTTTGCTCCACCTGCAAAAATCCAATCAATATCAAATGTGAGAATTGCAATTTTTTTCATTAGTCTTTTAAATAACCTTCTAACATTTCATAAATTATTTGATTTTTCCCTTTGCAGTCAATCCATTCAGATGCGCATTCTGTGTGCAACCAAGTCTTATCAAGAAAATATTGAACCATTGATTCTTGAATAACTTTTCCTTCTTGTTCGTTTTCGTTAGCAAGACGGTTTTCTCTTATGTTCCACAAAATCTCATCTGCATTTACAGCTTTGTTTTCATCATATTTTGAATATAGAGGATACCAGTTTCCACTACCTGTATCTGCGCCCTCGGCTTTTAATATATTGAATTTTCGGTATCTTCTAAAGTTTAATTTTAAATCTTTTAAGTATGAATACTTGTAGAAAGAGAATCCTGGCCATAAATACCAAATTCCTGCACGGTGCATTATTGCTCCAAACAAATCGGTTTCTTTTAAGTAATCTCCTACATTTGTTTCTTTTATTGGTAAAATATCGTGATCTAAAAATGCAAAGTTATTTTGTCTTTTTTGAACAACATTTTTGTAAATTCTATTTAGTGCTCTACCGTGAGAATCGCTAAAACCACTAGCTTTCTCTTCACTTGTTACGTTTATGTAAGTAACATCATTTTTAACACAAACTTCTTTTATAGCTTTTGCTTTTTCTTTATTATTTGAATTATCACAAATAATATGAGTAAAAGAACCTTTTATAAATTTTTTGAACAGTCTGATTTGATAATCCACGATGATGGGATTGTTAAATGCAACTGTAATTAGATCAATAAATGTTTCATTGTTGTAGATAGAAGCGTAAAATGGTTCTATTTCAATCTTTAAACAAGACAAACGTTTTGCTTCTGCTCTTTTTGCTCGTCTAATTTTTGTTTCTTCTCGGTTTTGTTTTATTTTTTCTAAGAAATTATTCATAGAATAATATTACAATAAAATAATAATCTTGCATAGGTAGAGTTTTTTTGATACCTTGATTGTATGGAAAAAACATTTTTAGTAATTAATTTATCTTGTTTTGGCGATGTTTTACTTACAAATTCACTTTGTCAAAATTTGAAAATATCATACCCTAATTCAAAAGTCATTTTTTGTGTGGATAAACCTTTTGAAGAAGTTGCAAAATATCAAAAAGACGTTGATGAAGTTATGGTTTTTGATAAAAGAGGAAAAGACAAGGGTATAATTAATCTTGTTAAATATGCTTTTCGTTCAAAATATAGAAATAAAATTGATGCCTCATTTGTAATTTATGGAAATACAAGAGCTTTGATGTTGTCAAAACTTTTAGGCGCAAAAAATATTGTTGCTGGAAGCTGCAAAAAAACTTGGTTGATAAATACTCCTCAACCAAATTTTTTAAATGTAAATCAACAACGCTCAAACGATTTGTTATCAGAAGTTATTACGAATACAGAAAGTAAAAAACTTCCAATGAGATTTTTGATTGATAATAGTAAAAATTATGTGGCAGAAAATTATAACGAAAATAATATTGCAGTTTGTTTTGAAGCTAATAATGAAGCTAAAGATATGCCAATGGATATTGCGGTTGATATAATTCAACGTCTAAATGAAGACGGGAAAACTGTTTATTATTTAGGCTCTGGTGTGTCAGCATCTGATTATGCAAATAATTTGAGAGCAAATGATTGTAATTTTATTGATATGTCTAATAAAACAACAATCAATGAACTTGGAAAAGTTTTAAAATCTTGTAAAGGTCTGATTTCAATAGATACAGGTGTTATGCACATGGCTTGCGCTGTTGATGTACCTGTTGTAGGGGTTTTCTTTAGTACAAGTGTTGATATTTGGGCACCGGATAAAGAACTTTATAAATCAGATGTGATAAGTAAAGATGTTACCGCTGAAAATATTATAAATAAATTTTATAACTTGGTGAATATCAATGGATAAAAAAAATATAGAGTATATAGTAGTTGCTTGTTGTACTTGTCTTAGACCACAAACATTAAGACAATCATTGATGACTTTTCGTAATATGAAAAAGCCTGAAAATATCAAGATTGACTTACTTGTCGTTGATAATGACAAAAATGCAACGGCGTATGATGTAGCTTCTGAATTTAATGCTATATATTTTGTTGAAGAACAAAGAGGTATCGCAAAAGCTAGAAATAGAGTTTTAAAAGAAGCTATAAATCTTGGAGCAACTCATATTGCAATGTTTGATGATGATGGACTATTAGATGAAAATTGGTTAATTAATCATATTAATTTCTATCAAAATAATGATGTAAACATCGTTTCTGGTCCTCAATATTGTCATTTCGACAAAGAATATCCAAAACACGTTATAAAAAATAACATTTTTAAATCAAATACAACTAAAAAAACAGGACAATTGTTAAAGAGCTGCGCAACAAATAATATTTTTATGCAACTTGATTTTGTATCTGAAAAAAATATTTATTTTGATGAAGAAAAATATGTTTTTATGGGCGGAGAAGATGGAGATTTCTTTAATAGAGCCAGAAAATCGGGTTGTATAATTAGATTTAATAAAGAAGCCGTTGTAAAAGAATTGATTGAAGAAAACCGTGCGAATGTGCGTTGGATTCTTGATAGATACTATTATAACGGGTATTCTGGTGGGTATTTAAAATACGGAAATACAAAAACTATCAATTTTAAAAAGTTTGTATATTTATTCAAAACAGCTTTAATTTATGGATTTGACACTATTTTAGTTATACCCTCAAGGTTTTTAGGCTCGACTACTTATTACAATATGTTAGGAATGACGTTGAAAACTAAAGGGAAACTTGAAGGAGCATTTTTTGCAAGACCAATGAATTATTACGAGAAAGTTTCTGGAAAGTAAGAGGTTTGAATGTCTATAATTAGGGCTATCAAAAATAGTTTAGCAAGACGAAAAAGAATTGAAGAAAATAAGTATGATAAAATAATTTCACTAGGTTATAACTGCGAAGTTACTTTTAGATTTTTAAAATATTTTGGTTTTGAAATTACAAATTTATTTAACTGGACATATTCATATTCAATTAAAGATTTGATTAATTCATTGAATAATTTTGATAGTATTTGTTCTGGAGAAATGCAAAAGCCAGATCCCTTATGGGAATGTAAAAATACGCATTTGAGATTTCATGGAAAAGCTGATACTCGTATTTTTATGAAACATAGAGAAACTGAAGAAATTCTAAAACAAGATAAGGAAGACTTGTTAGGTAGAGTTGCTCACTTGAAAGAAAAGTTTTTGAATATTTTAAAAGATGAGTCTAAAAAACTTTATGTTTATAAAATAAAAAAAGAAGATATTGATGAAAATGTTAATGAAACAATAAATTCTTTACGCAATGCCTTAATTAATCTTGGCGGAAGAAATTTTAAATTGCTTATTGTGGTTGAAAAAGAAAACATACATTATTTTAAAGAAAGCGAAGATTTCATTTTGAGAACAGTAAAATATTTTGCCCCAGATGCTTGCCTTGTACGTAAAAAATACATAAACAACGGCTGGGACGATATCTATAACGAATTCTATGTTGATGCTCCAGATGAAAACAAAAAAGATAAAAAGTATAAGTTTGATTAATTGTTAAAGAATTTTTTGAATTCGTTTATGTTTTCCATAGTTACATCTGTATTTGAGATAAATTCCAAATACTCTTTTGCCATATCATAGTTAAATTTTTCGTAATCAACAAAAGATAGTAATTCATTTATTATTTCTTCTGAAAATCTGTATTTTATAATTCTGTTATCTCCTACGACTATTGCATAAGGTGGTACATCTTTTGTAATTGTCGCATTTGTGCCAATAATTGCACCTTGACCTATAGTTACACCGTGTAATAATGTAGCATTTTCTCCAATCCAAACATCATCTTTGATTGTGATGTCTTCTTTAAAAGTATAATTTATTGAAACTCCAGTATTAAAAACCTTATTGGCAATTGGAAAGGTTGATAATGTGTGAAAATAATGGTTTCCACCAAGTAGAATATTTACTTTTCTTGAAAGAGAACAAAAAGAACCAATTGTTAATTTTGTATTTTTATTAAACCAAGAAACATTTATTTGACCGTATGAATATTTACCGATAGATAAATTATCTAAAAATTCGTAATGAAGCATAGAATTGTCATCAAGAGATATATCTGAAAGAGGAAAATCTCTTCTTACTCTGTTTTTGCAATCTCTAAATGTCTTTTTGCCTCTAATTTTATCAATAATTTCTTGTATAATATTTCTGCTCATCACTTGATTCCTTTTGTTTCTACAATCTACCATAAAAATATACTATTATAAAATTTTTATGGTAAACTTTTCTTATTACAAGGAATGCAAGTATGAACTATAAATTAATAGATACAGAGATAAAGGGCGATGAAAGAGGAAGACTTATTGCTTTTGAAAAAGGAGTGAATTGTCCTTTTGATGTCAAAAGGACCTTTTATATCTTCGATACAAAAGGTGGAACAGCTAGAGGTTGCCACGCAAATAGAAATTCAGAATTTTTACTAATAGCAATCAACGGAAGCTGTAAAGTAAAAGTTGATGATGGTAAAACTCAAGAAATTGTTGAGCTTTCAAACCCTCATACTGCGTTGTATTTAGATAAAATGCTTTGGAAGGAAATGTATGATTTTTCATACAACGGAATTTTACTTGTCCTTGCGAGTACAAAATACGATGAACATGAATATATTAGAGATTATAATGAATTTCTAAATGAGGTTAATGTGTAATGATACATAATCTTGCAGATGTTCAAAGTGAAAAAATTGGTAAAGATACAAATATTTGGCAATTTTGTGTAGTATTACCAAATGCAGAAATTGGAGAAAATTGTAATATTTGTTCGCACTGTTTTATAGAAAACGACGTGAAAATTGGAAACAACGTAACCATAAAAAACGGTGTATATTTATGGGACGGGGTAACTATTGAAGATAATGTATTTGTCGGAGCAGGAACTACATTTACAAATGATAAATATCCTCGTTCAAAACAACACAATGTACCGATTTTAAAAACGCTTGTAAAAAAAGGCGCAACTCTGGGGGCAAATTCAACAATTTTACCTAATTTAACTATAGGTGAAAATGCAATGGTCGGTGCGGGTAGCGTTGTAACAAAAGATGTTCCTGCAAATACTGTTGTTTGTGGAAATCCTGCAAGAATAAAAGGAGCTATTTAACGGGCTTTTTAAAACTTATTGTTAAAATAAAATCTTTCATTTTTAAAACAATTTTATCTTCAAATAAACCAACATTTGGCAAAAAGGTTAAACTTAGACAACCTGTTTTATTCTTGGGAAATGGCAAAATAAAATTAGGTGATAGAGTAAGAATAGGATATTTCCCTTCTGCGTATTTTTTCAGTACTTATGGTCATTTTGAAACAAGAGATGAAAACTCTTCAATAACAATTGGTGCAAATACAATGATAAACAATAATTCAAATATTGTTGCAGAAAAAGAAAGCATTGAGATTGGTCAAAATTGTTATATTGGACAAAACTTTAAATGCTATTCAAGTGATTTTCACGGAATAAAAAAAGAAGATAGAAATAACCCAGAAAAAATTAAAACTGCTCCAGTTATAATAGGAAATGATGTTTTTATAGGTAATGATGTAACTATTTTAAAGGGTGTAATAATTGGAGATGGTTGTGTGATAGGTGCAGGAAGTGTCGTAACAAAAAACATTCCCGCAAATACAATTGCCTGTGGCAATCCCGCAAAAGTAATCAAAAATATTGATAAAACTTAGTATTAAAAAGTTTTTATGCTATTATTTTTACAAGTAGGTAGAAATTAGAAAGTTATAAAAATGACATCAAAAAAAAGAAATCCAATTATAACACTTATACACAATATTTTATATTTAACAAAACATGATTTAAGAGAATCAAATTTATCTTTGGCTAATAAAATAATTAAAAAAGCGAAGTATGAAATAAAATCTGAATGGGACAATATTAAAGTTCCTAAAATTAAAGATTCTTTTGAAACGTTAGAGGTTTTATTGAATTCTAATAAAAGTTTAATTCGTTTCGGTGATGGTGAATTTGAAATAATGAGAGGTAATTCAATTCCCTTCCAAAATTATGATGAAAATTTATCAAAATCATTAAGAGAAATTTTTTATGATAATTCTAATTCGGAGCTTTTATCAGGTGCTCCTTATGAATTCTTTCATAATGCAGAAAATTTGAGATTTTTCAATCAAGATTATATGTACAATTATATGATTGACAATATGAATAATTTGCTTAAATTCTATAATTTTGACAAAGAATATTATTCAACAACAATATCTCAAATATATCCGTTGTATGAAAATTATGATTTTGAAAAACATTATTCAATGTTAAAAAGTTTGTTTAAAGATAAAAAAATAACCTTGATTACAGGTAATAGGGTTTTAAACAACTTAGTGTTTAACGTATTTGAAGAAGCAAATTCTGTTAATTATATTTATGGACCAACAAAACACGCATATAGTGAAATTAACTCTTTAAGAGAAGAAGTTTCAAAAGTTGAAAAAGATAATATTTTGGTTTTTGCAATAGGTCCTTGCGGTAAAGTTTTAGGTTGTGAAATGTTTAAACAAGGCTATAGAGTTTTAGACATTGGGCACTCAATAAAGGATTATGATACTTATAAAAAATCTGTTACAATGGATAAAAATGAAGTAAGAAAATTCTTTAAACCAGACTAAGATTTAAACCATTAATTAAAACAGCAAAAATTGAGAAAGTAAAGTAGGTTGAGTGTGATTAAATTTTTAGACTTACATAAAATTAACGAAAGATATAGACAAGAAATAGATGAAAGAATTAAGAATGTTCTTGATTCTGGTTGGTACTTACTAGGAAAGCAAGATGAACAATTTGAACAACATTTTGCAGAGTATTGTGGCTCTAAATATTGTGTAGGTGTGGGTAATGGATTAGAAGCCCTTACTTTAATCATTAAAGCCTATGGTTTTGGCAAAGGTGATGAAATAATTGTTCCTGCAAACACATATATTGCAAGTGTTTTATCAATTTCATACAACGGTTGTACCCCAGTTCTTGTTGAACCTGATATCAACACTTTGAACATTAATCCGGATTTGATAGAAGAAAAAATCACTGATAAAACAAAAGCTATTATGGTTGTTCACTTATATGGACAAGCTGTTGAAATGGACAAGGTTTGGGCATTGGCTAAAAAATATAATCTTAAAGTTATTGAAGATTCAGCGCAAGCTCACGGGGCTATGTACCAAGGTAAAAGAACTGGTAACTTAGGTGATGCAAGCGGTTTTTCATTCTACCCAGGAAAGAATCTAGGCTGTATTGGTGATGGAGGTTGCGTTACAACAAGTGATAAAGAACTTGCTGATAAAATCAGAGCTTTAAGAAATTATGGCTCAAACATTAAATATCACAATATTTATCAAGGTACAAATTCTAGACTTGATGAAATTCACGCAGGCGTGATTGATGTTAAATTACCTTATCTAGATGCTGATAACCAAAAACGTAGAGATATTGCCAATTACTATTTAGCAAATATCAAAAATGATAAAATTATTATGAGAAAAGCATACGAAGAAAAAGCTAACGTATGGCATATCTTCCCAGTAAGAACAGAAAACAGAGATGAATTCCAAGAATATTTAAAACAAAACGATATTCAAACCTTAATTCACTACCCAATTCCACCACACAAACAAGAGTGCTACAAAGAGTGGAATGAATTAAGCTTTCCAATAACAGAAAAAATTCATAATACGATAATAAGTTTACCAATTTCACCTGTTATGACAGATGAAGAAGTTCAAAAAGTAGTTGAGGTCGTAAATGAGTACTAGTTGTTCGTTGGTATCTGTAATTATTCCTGCATATAATCACGAAAAATACGTTAAGGATACAATTAAATCAATAATTAATCAAACTTATCAGAATATTGAAATTATTGTTATTGATGATGGTTCAAAAGATTCTACTTGGCATAAAATTCAAGAAATGGGTCCGGAATGCGATAGTCGTTTTGCAAGAGTTATTATGGAAACTAAAGAAAACGAGGGCACTTGCAAGACTTACAATAAATTGTTATCGAAAGCGAATGGTGAATTTATTTATCTTATAGCTTCTGATGATATTTCTAAACCTCAGGCTATTGAAAAAGAAGTTGAATTTTTATCTCAAAATCCAGAATATGTTTTAGCTGTCGGAAATTCTGAGGCTATAAATTCTGATGGTAAAAGAATTTATTTTGATAAAGATGGTGAAATTACTGAAGATGAAAATTTGGCAGTATACAAAACAACTGAATTTTTGCAAGAAATAAGACATCTTGATTTTAAATCAGAAAATTTTGGCGAATATTCTACATTTTTAGCGGTTGGTAATTATCTTCCAAATGGTTATTTGGTCAGAAAATCAGCTTTTGATAAATGTGGTAATTTTACTCCAGAAGCACCTTTAGAAGATTATTGGGAAATGCTTCAGTTATCAAAATATGGAAAGTTCAAGTATATCGACGAAATACTATTTTCATATAGATTACATGGAGCAAATACCGTAACTCAAGCTAAGCATATGCGTCAAATGGCAAGAAAAACATATAGCTATGAGTTTGAAATTTTGAAGAATATTGATTTTTCAAAATGCTTGCCAAATGTTAAAAGAACTTATTTGTTGTACAAGTTTTTAGGTAAAATTCCAAAATTTATAAAAAAATGGGAATTAAAAAGAACATATAAAAAGGATAGATAATGTTATTTAATTCAATAAATTTCATATTTATATTTTTACCGATAGTTTTAATCGTTTATTTTGCTTTGAACAAATTAAAACTTGTCAGAGTAGCAACGGGGTGGCTTGTTTTAGCCTCATTGTTTTTCTATTCTTATTGGAGTTTAGATTATTTGGCGCTTATTTTAAGCTCAATAATTTTCAACTATTCAATTGGTCAAACTCTTTTATCTGATAAAATTAAGATAAATAAAAAAATTCTAACAACTTTCGGTATTGTCGGAAACGTGCTTTTATTAATATATTTCAAATATTTCAACTTTTTGATTGCAAATGTTAATGCGGTTTTACATCAACATTTCAATTTTATGGAATTGATGTTACCTTTAGCAATAAGCTTCTTTACTTTCCAGCAAATTGCGTATCTTGTTGATACCTACAAAGGAAAAACTAAAGAAATAGATTTTTTAACTTATGCACTTTTTGTATGTTTTTTCCCACATTTGATTTCAGGTCCTATCGTAAGATATGAAGAAGAAGTTCCTCAAATACAAAATTTGAGAAAAAGATTTATAAATTGGAAAAATTTATCAAAAGGCTTATTTTTATTTTCAGTAGGATTGTTTAAGAAAGTTGTTATTGCTGATTTGCTTGCAAAATGGGCTTTGGTAGGTTTTTCTGATGCAACAAATTTATCAATGTTAGAATCTTGGATAACAATTTTAAGCTACACATTCCAAATCTTCTTTGATTTTTCCGGTTATACAGATATGGCATTGGGTATAGGCTTAATGTTCAACTTTGATATTGCTCAAAACTTTAATAATCCATATATTTCAAAAGATATACAAGAATTTTGGCGCAGATGGCACATGACTTTATCAAGATGGTTAAGAGATTATTTGTATATTCCTTTAGGAGGCAATAGACACGGTAATTTTAATACTTATAAAAACATCTTTTTAACATTTTTGATTGGTGGAATTTGGCACGGAGCAAGCTGGACTTATATTGTTTGGGGTATTTTACACGGAGTAGGCTCTATTATAAATAGAATTTGGAAAAACGTTAATGGTAATATTCCGAATTGGTCAGCTTGGCTTTTGACATTTGTCTATATAAACATAACTTGGACATATTTTGGGGCAAAAAGAGTTGCAGATGCAAATCAAATCTTGCTTTCAGCGATAAATCCTTTGACTTTTGATATACTAAGAATTTATTTTCCTGTGATGAAATTTAGAGCAACAGGTCATTCAATGGAAATTTTTGCTTTAATTTTAATACCTTTATTAATTTATTTTATATTTAATAATTCATTCAGAAACTTGGTTGATAACTTTAAACCTAATAACAAATATGTTTGTTTTATCGTAATTTTATTGATAATAGTTTCATATACATTGTTTAAACCGGACTATTCATCAGCATTTATCTATTTTAATTTCTAGGAGAAAAATGAAAGAGTACAAAAGATTTTTTATAAAAACAATTATAACTTTTTTGATAATGATTATCTTAATTCCAACATGTTTGATAATATTGGGAGATTGTTTTGTGGGTAAATACACATATTCAAAAGCAGCCGCACATATTCATTATTGGGTAGAGCGAAAAATGGATAGAGCAGAAGTTTTGAACTCACAAAATGGTAATAAAATTGTGTTTTTATCTGGTTCAAGTTTAATGTATGGTTTAAACTCAAAATATGCTGTTGAAAAAACAGGCTTACCTGTTTTGAATATGGGTGTTCACGCTGCATTTGGAAGTTATATTTTTAAATTGGCAAAAAAAGTCTTAAAAGACGGTGATATTGTTGTTATTGCTGTCGAAGCTCCTTTTTACGAAGTTGAAAAAGGTTTTAATATCCAAGGTCCTTTTGCGGAATATATTATTTCTTATGATAATGATTATTATAGAAAGTCTTCAATACAAAAAAAAGTTGGATTTTCAATGTTTTTAATACAACAGTTTTTGAAAAATCCAAAAATTGTTTATGAAAAAGATTTGGTTGATGACTCGTATAAGGTTCAGGTTAATGAATACGGGGATTTTGTTGGAAATATTGGAACAGCAGAACTTTTTAAAAATACTGCGCAACCTCAAACGATAACAGAAAATATCCCTAAAAATTATAAAAAATTGGAATTATATAATTTTATAAAATATTGTAGAGAACACGATATAACTGTGTATGCAATTATGCCTATAATGTACCACTCAAAAGAATTTACTATAGATGAAGAAGTCGCATATAACAATATAAAAGAATTCTATAAAGACTTAGGTGTTCAATTTATCGGAGATATGAAATCAGGCTGTTTGTATGATGTGAATTTATTCCACGATACAAGCGCTCATACAAATACCGAAGGTGCAAAAATAAGAACGGACTGGGTTATAGATAATGTTTTATCTATAAATGAAATGCAAGATATTAATCTAAGATAATAAAACTTCTCTCAATTTAGTACATTGTTCTTTTAATTCTTCTTTTGTAAAAGTTCTTACGTATTTATGAAGTTTAGCGCAATCTAGTATGAATTGTTCGCTTTCAGTTTCTTTTGGTGAAAAGTCAACATATTCAGAAGGTAAAATATTAAGTAATAATTCTTCTGTTGTAAGTGCAAAATTTGAGCCAACATTGAAGGTTTCTGTTAAATTATTTTCTACAATAGCTATTAAGGCTTCTTGAAAATAGTCTCTAGTAATGTAGTCTTTTTTTGAATGTTTATTAATTGTACAAGTAATCTTATGTTTTTTGTTGAATTCTGATTCTAACCAGCCAATAAAAGTATTGTAAGATTTTTTATGAGAAGGCAGACCTATTATGTTTCCAGTTCTTAAAATTGTAAGATTGTTTGGAATAATTGTTTGTAATGCTTTTTCTATGTTGCATTTGTTTTTTGAATAAAAATCAAAAGGTTTAAGAGGAGAGGTTTCATTATATGTTTTTAGTCCAGTTGATGATCCATAAACCTTTCTTGATGATAAATAAATAAATTTTGTATTTGGATTTTTTATATTTTTTGTAATTTCTACATCTATCATTTCCTCATCAGAAAGAATTGTAAAAAAATGTTCTGGTTGAATGCAAAAATTTATAATGTAGTCATAATTATTGTACGTTTCTAAATTTGCCTCAAGAGGACGTCTGATTTTTTCCACCTCAAATCTGGTTTTATCAAATTCAAGACCTTCTGCTAAATAACTATTTTTGCCAATAATAAGAATTTTCTTCATTAAGATACCTCTTTTAAGGTTTTTAAATCTTCTTCGTATTCTTTAAAGCAGTATTCTTTATCTTTTCTGGTTTCAACTGTGATATTCTTACTTGTATCAATAATTTCAAATACTTTATGCAAGTTCCAATCACATTTACTAAAATGTATATGTAAATCAATCAAACTATCAAGTTTGTTTCCGCTAATATGATAACTTGTAGGTTTTAATTCTTGAAATTCTTTCAAAAGTTCATAAGGGTCTTTGCCAAGTTCGTTTGCAGTGCTCATGCAATGCGAAATGTCCAAGCAAAAACCGCAAGGGTGATTTTCTCTTACATATTTTATTTCTTCTGGAACAGCACCCCTATAAGTTCTTTCCATAGTTTTACGTGAAATTATTGGTTTGTTTTCAATAGCCATTCTTTTTGGATTAATAATATTTAACTGTCTAACTGTTTCTTCAATATTTCCCAATTTCCCTGGGTGAATTACAACGTATTGAACATCAAGTTCCTCTGCATATTTATCGACTTGTGTATTAAAAATTTCTTTATTAAATTCAAATTGGTTTTTGTCTGCAAGGTTTACATTAAAAACTGAATGAGGCGCGTGTAAAGTAAATGGCACGTTGATTTTTGCCTTAAATTTTTTCCACGCTTCAAGGTTTTCCATTGTGTTTGGATTCATAAATAATTCAATATATGAAAACAAATTGTGATTAAAAAAGTCAAATACTTCGCTATCGAATTTGCCAATTTCGTCAGAATACATTTTGAAACCCAGTTTTAAGTCTTGCATAATTACCTCTTACCTTTATTTTAATATAAAAATAATATGTATGTTGTATGGATAATAATACAAAAATATATATAATGAATATATTAAAAATTAAATAAGGAAAACAAGTGGACACCACGATTTTACCTGCGCAACTAGCGTAGTGATTGGAGGTGATGCCTATGACAAATATCAAAGCGCTAGCCGTAATATTTTATATTATAGCGCTTTTCTTCAATAAAGAGAAGCTAGCGTATATGATTGCAGTCGTTGCGCTAGCTTCATAATTCAATAAAAACCCGTGGTGTAAAATATTAGCTTTCGCTAATTGCCACTTGTTGTACCTTTATTATAACTTATTTTTCTGTAGTGTGCAAGTCATTAAAATTTTCTTTATGCTAATATAATTTTATGGTTAAGGTTAAGACAAAATTTACATGTCAACAATGTGGGTATGAAAGCGTTCGATATATGGGTAAATGCCCTAACTGTTCTGCGTGGGGTTCTTTTGTTGAAGAAGTTGATGAAGATTTGACTCCAAAAGCTGAACACGCTGAAATTTTTCAAAATGACACAAAACCTACTTTGATAAAAGATATAGAAGTTAATGATGAATTTAGAACGAGTACAAATATTTCTGAATTTGATAGAGTTTTAGGAGGAGGGTTTGTACAAGGTTCTCTTGTCTTGCTTGCCGGAGACCCTGGTATTGGTAAATCAACTCTCGTTCTTCAAACAAGTGGTGAACTTTGTAAACAAGGTAAAAAAGTTCTATACGCTTCAGCCGAAGAAAGTGCTACTCAAATTAAATCAAGAGCAGAAAGATTAAATATTAACAGTGAAAGTTTGTATGTTTATTCACAAACAAATCTTGAATGTATCAAATCTCAAATTTCAGAATTAAAACCTGATTTTTTGATTATTGATAGTGTTCAAGCCGTATTTACAAACACAATTACAAGTTCAGCAGGTAGTCTTTCTCAAATTAGAGAATGTTGTAATATATTGATGCACCTTGCAAAATGCGAAAATTTGACCGTTGTAGTTATCGGGCATGTTACAAAAGAGGGCAATATTGCAGGTCCAAAGATGTTAGAGCACATGGTTGATGTTGTTCTTCAATTTGAGGGAGACAAATATAAATCTTATAGAATGCTTCGCTCTATAAAAAACAGATTTGGTACGACTTCGGAAGTAGGACTTTTTGATATGAAAGATACAGGTCTTGTTGAAATAACAAATTCTGGCGACATTTTTTTAGATATAAATCACGAAAATGCAACAGGAAGTGTTGTTATTGTAACAAATGAAGGTACAAGACCAATTTTGGTTGAAATCCAAGCTCTTGTAGGTTCAACTTCTTATCCTGCGCCAAGAAGGGTTACAAATGGTGTTGATACAAGTCGTGTTTTACAAATTTTAGCTGTTTTGGAAAAAAGAGTTGGTTTAAATTTTTCTAAACAAGATGTGTATGTAAATGTAATCGGTGGTATTGATATAAAAGAACCAGCAGCTGATTTGGGCATTGCTGTTGCAATTGTTTCTTGCTTTAAGGATAAATTGGTTGATAACAAAACTGTAATTATCGGTGAAATTGGACTTTCTGGAGAAGTTCGTTCAATCACAAATCTTGAAAAAAGACTTATTGAGGCAGAAAAATTAGGATTTAAAACAGCGGTAGTTCCTAAATCAAATGAAAAATCTCTATCAAAAGATTTGAAAATAAAGCTTGTTGGGGTTAATAAAATTACAGATGCGTTAAAAGAATGTTGTTTTTAGTTTTTTTATAATATAATTTAAGTATTATGAAACTAGAACAAACAACAGCACAAAATTCTTATAAATACGGGTGGTTGTTAAAAAGAATTTTTCCGTATATTAAACCACTACTAGGTCGTATATTTTTAGGTTTGGCAGTTGCTATTCCATTGGGTTTGCTTGATGGGGTTACAGCTTTTGCTCTAAAACCTTATATGGATTATGTTGTAGGTCAACAAGATTTAATTTTTAATTGGCATTTTATCCATATTAATTTAAAATACACCGTTTTAGCCTTTGCTTTACCTTTTGCAGTAGTTATTTTTGCAGGTATTCAGGGCTTGTTAAGATATTTAAACGAATACTTGACGCAGTGGGTGAGCCAAAAAATTACTATCCATGTTAAGGAAGATTTGTTTTCAAGGCTCGTAAACATGGATACAAAATTTTATGATGAAAATTCATCAGGTATTGTAATTTCTCGTTACATGAATGACCCTCAAAATGCTTCAGCATCTTTAGTTGACCAATTAACAACAATCATTACAAGTTTATTTGGAGCTTTAGGTTTAATTGCCGTTATGCTTTATAGTTCTTGGAGATTGGCTGTAGTTGGTGTTTTAGTTTTGGGTGTCGCGTTTTTGCCTGTTGCATTAATTAGAAATATTATTAAAAAAGCATCTAATCAATCTCTTGTTATTGGTGGTAATATTACGACAAATATTAATGAAACATACATTGGTAACAAAACGATTTGTTCTTACGGTTTACAAAATCGTCAAGACAGAATGTTCAGAGAACAATTAAGAGAATCTTTTGATGTTGCAATGAGTTTATTAAAACGTGCAGCATGG
>SAMEA104315436__coassemble_1064_pt1 | contig 22245 bp, 19 predicted proteins | sample SAMEA104315436__metabat2_low_PE_046 | metagenome-assembled genome bin SAMEA104315436 (sample SAMEA104315436) | gut metagenome | biome: Monkey gut; feature: monkey-associated habitat; material: faeces | place: China | collected 2013
TGTTACCGATATAAAATGCCTCAAACCAAATATTTACTTTGATGTTGCGTTTGTGTGCTTCTGTAATCCAAACTCTTAATGGGTCAATGCCAACAAAGTTTTCGTTTTGAGTTGTAAATCCATATTTTTCCATTGTTTTACTTGGAAAAATTGTTTTTCCATGAAAATATGTTTCTAAGAATACATTGTTTATGCCTGCATTTTTTAGTTTATCAAGAGTTGCGATAATGCCGGCTTCTGTTTTGCTTGTTGGTCTTACCCAAACACCTCTTAATTCGTTAGATTTATAAGGAATTGCCATTGCTATTGCATCATTTGCATTTTGTACCGCAAGTAAAGCATATTCTTTTGCATCTGAGGAATTTCTTTGTGCTTTTTTAAGATTATGTTTTGCTAGATTAATTAATTCTCTTGTTGGGCGAGCATTGTAGTTGAATGTATTATGTTGATAATAATTCATCATTGTTGTTGCTTCAACAATCTTTTCTTTTGCGGCAAATATATAACTTTCAGAAGTAGTAAGTGCTGTTATTGTTTTCTTTTCTTGGTCAACATAAATTTTTGTACCAACTTGAATATTTTGGTTTAACCATGTTTTTGCTCTACCATGAGCACTAATTACAAGTCCATCAACAGGGATAAGCGAATCTGCACCACTTAGAGAGGTTACTGTGTTGCCCTCAACAATTGCTTCTGCACCGAATTCATTTGTGTCTGTCGACATGCCATAAGAAGTTGTGTAAACAGTCAATTGGTTTGCACCTCTTAACCCTGGGTAACCACTTCCTGCCCAGTTATTCTTCAATGTTGGGTTAATTGCATTAATTCTATATGTGCTTTGTTTATATATTTTTTCGTGCGAGCCTAATTCGTACGGTGCAAAGGCATTATCAGATGCTATTGCTGAATTTCCTATTAAAATTACAACTAAAATTGCTAAATATTTTTTTAAAATGTTCCTCATATTCCCCTCTAATCATTATAATAAAATGGTTTCTTACGATAATAGTACAGCGAATTTTTATATTTTAAGTCATCTATTGAACGTATTTTTTGTCTTAATTGAGCATTATTTGGCTTTAGTGCAAGTGCTTGGGCATAGAATTCTCTTGCTTTTACTAAATCTCCAAGTTTTTCGTTGGTTTCACCCAATCTATAAAGTACAATGTATTTGTCTTTGTAGCCATATTTGTTTGCGACTTTATAATATTTTAGTGCTTTGTTGAAGTCTTGCATGTCAAAAGTTAATCCGCCGAAATAAAAGTTTACTGTTGGGTTTTTGTTGTCCATGTTTAAACCTTTATTTAAATATGACTGTGCAAGCCCATATTTTTCAAATCTTCCATAGATATAGCCGATTTTTCCGTATAAATCGATTAAATCAGGGTTAATTTCTGTTGCTGTGATGTATGAACCAAGTGCTTCGCCGTAGAAAAACTTACTTTCTTCTTCTGTAATTCCTTTTCGCTCTGCTCTTGTTAAGAAGGCATCGCCAAGGTGTCTGTAATGGGCTGGGCTAAGTTTGTCGTATTCAATATTTACGCTATTGTATTCGACTGTACCTTCTATCGCCATTACAGAATTAGCACAAAAAAATGCACAAATGATTAATGATATTAGTTTTAATTTTTTCATAAAATTTACTTAATAATTCACAACATCTACTATTATATCAATAAAATTTAAGTTATCATAATATGTAACAGGGAGTAATATTTTGAACGATTTATTTTTCTTACTAACATTCTTAATATTATCAACATTATTCGCCATAGCCTCTGTTATTGCAGGTTTTGTGGTGGGTTACAAATCTGATGATGTTGATAATTCGCCTTACGAATGTGGCATGAAACTTTTTAGAAATGCAAAAATTCAATTTGATATAAAATTTTTAAATTTTGCCGTATTATTTCTTATTTTTGATGTTGAAGCCGTATTTTTATTTCCGTTTGCGGTATCTGTTTCAGAAATGGAATTATACGTGCTAGGCGAGGGCATTTTGTTTACTTTAATACTTCTATTTGCTCTATTCTACTCAATTAAGAAAAATATTTTGAGGTGGCAATAATGAACGTTATTGTTTCAAGTGTTGATTTTATTTTAAATTGGGGACGAGCAAATTCTTTATGGCCGTTCACTTTTGCAACTTCTTGTTGCGGAATTGAAATGATGCAAACCTCAGCAAGTAACTTTGATATCGCAAGATTTGGTTCAGAAGTTTTTAGAGCAACTCCAAGACAGGCGGATTTGTTGATTTGTGCGGGTACAATTACTCACAAAATGGCACCTGCTTTGTTGAAATTGTATAGCCAAATGGCAGAACCAAAATATGTAATTGCAATGGGTGCATGTGCTTGTGGCGGTGGAATGTTCGCAGAAGATTCTTATTCAGTCGTAAAAGGTATCGATAAAATTATTCCTGTTGATATTTATTTGCCTATGTGTCCGCCAAAACCTGAGGCTTTGCTCGATGCAATAAGAAAATTGCAAAAAAATATTAAAAAAGAAACAATTCTTGAAAGAGAAAAATTTGTTTCTAGGCATAATTCATACTTGAAAGAGGATTGTGGCATTTTGGTTGGCGATAATGACCTTCAAATTACGTATTGGGGGGTAAATCAAGATGATTAATTTTGATATTATATTTAACAAATTTGAAAATGTTCAATTTCAAGATAATAAATTAAAGGTATCTAAAAACTTTGTTGAAGTGTTGGAGTTTTTGAAAAACACTCCTGAATTTGATTTTGATATGCTAACTTCAATTGTTGCTGTTGATATGAAAAAACATATTGAGTTGATTTATCAATTATACTCATCAAAAAATAACAATGTTTTAGAGGTATCTTTCGAGGCTTATGCTTCAGCACCGTCAGTAATTGAGGTTTACAAATCTGCATATTTTGACGAATGCGAGATTTTTGATTTGTTTGGAGTTGATTTTTTAGGTAATGAAAACTTGAAACGTTTATTCATGCCTGAAACTTGGGTCGGTAATCCATTATTAAAATCTTATGAAATGAAAGATGAGAGGTTGGCTTGGAATGAGTGATATTATTAAAATTAATGTTGGACCTCAACACCCATCTACTCATGGGGTTTTAAGATTAATAACTGAATTAGATGGCGAGGAAATTATTTCAATTGAGCCTGAGGTGGGTTATTTACATCGTGGTTTAGAGAAAATGGCTGAATCACGTACTTATTTGCAATATTTGCCTTTGGTAGATAGAATAGATTATCTTGGCGGATTTCCTACTTCTTACGCATTCTGTAATGCGATTGAAAACCTTTCAAATATTGAAGTTCCAAAACGTGCCGAATACATTAGAGTTTTATGTATGGAATTAAACAGAATTGCTTCACATTTGTTATGGTTAGGAACTTACATGCTTGATTTAGGTGCAAGTTCACCATTATTTTATTGCTTTAGAGATAGAGAAGTTATTTTGTCTTTGTTTGAAGAACTAACAGGGCAAAGAATGATGTATAATTACTTTGTTTTTGGTGGCGTTAGATTTGATGTAACAAACGAATGGCTAAACAAAGTCTTGGATTTTGTTGCAAAAATGCCAAAAGCAATAGATGATTACGAAAAAATTATTACAAAAAATCCTATTTTTACTGATAGAACAATAAAAAAAGGTATTTTGTCTAAGCAAATGGCTTTGCAATATTCAATTACAGGTCCAAACCTAAGAGCAAGCGGTGTTGAGTTGGATTTTAGAAAAAATAAACCTTACTCAATTTATTCTGAATTGGATTTTGTTCCTGCAATTAACAATAGATGTGATTCTTACGGCAGATATCTTGTGAGAATTCAAGAATTGAGAACATCTTTGGATTTAATTAAGCAAGTTGTTATGTATTTAAAAGAAAATTCAGGTGAGATTAATTCAAATATTAATCCTGTATTTTTAAAAGTGCCTGAGGGCGAATTTACTTCTTATGTAGAATCTCCAAGAGGTTTGTTGTCTTGTTTTGTAAAATCAGACGGCTCAGATAAGCCATATCGTGTAAAATGGAGAACTGGTTCATTTTACGCAGTTCAAGTTCTATCGCCATTAATGAAAGGGCTTGATTATAACGATTTAATGGCAGTTTTTGGCTCTCTTGATGTAATATTACCGGAGGTTGATAGATAATGAATTATTTATATTTTTGGTATATTCAATTTTTATCAAAACATAATATCCCTGAAATTGTTGGAACTATTACATTCCCAGTAGTGCCATTTATTATAATTGCCTTGGCAATAATTCTTGTTGTTTTGGTCTTAGTTTTAATGGAGAGAAAAGTTTTGGCTTTGTTTACCCAAAGAAAAGGACCTAACAGAGTTGGCATTTGGGGGTTATTGCAAACTGTCGCTGATGCGATAAAACTTCTTTGCAAGCAAAATGTTGATATAAAAGGAAGCGACAAATTTTTGTTCAATTTAGCACCTTTATTGGTATTTGTTCCTGTAATTCTTTTATGGGGCTTAATTCCATATTCTTCAGAGTTTATTTTTATGGGATTTTCAATTAGTGCAATTTTATATTTAGCAATTGCAATTTTGCCTGTAATCGGTATTATACTTGCTGGATACGCAAGCAATAATAAATTTTCTTTGATAGGCGGAGTTCGTGCAGGGGCTCAAATTATCAGTTACGAACTTCCAATAATGTTCGTAATGCTTTCTATTGTGACTCTAGCATCGTCTATGAATTTGAAAGACATTACTTTTGCTCAATTAAACGCAAATCCTATTTGTGGTTGGTTTGTATTTCCATCTATTTTAGGGTTTTTAATAATGTTTATTTGCACAATCGCAGAATTAAATCGTTGCCCTTTTGATTTACCTGAGGCTGAAAGTGAATTGGTTGCAGGGTATAACACAGAATATTCAGGCATGAGATTTGCGTTATTTTTCCTTGCTGAATATGCGATGTTATTTGTAATGTGTATGTTTATGGCGATAGTTTTCTTTGGGGGATTTTTGTCATTAACTTCAAAATATATCTCAGAAATGATTTTTGCTGATAACCAATTTTTGCAAACATTTATTTACATTGAACAAGCAATTTGGTTGTTTGCTAAAACTTTAATTTTAGTTTTCTTGATAATGCTTGTCAGAGCGACTTTGCCGAGATTAAGTTCAAAATCCTTGATGAAATTTTCGTGGTATGTTTTATTTCCACTTTCAATTATAAATTTCATTATTGTTGCTATTGTTAAATTTTTTATGGAAGGTGGTAGTTTCTAATGTTTAAATCTTTCTTAATAAAAATTAAAGCAATATTTGATGGCTTATTCACAGTGTTTAAACACTCTTTCAAAAAAAGAGTTACTTTAGAATATCCTGAAAAAAGACCAAATTTATCTGAACGTTTCAGAGGTAAACATTTGTGGAATTCTAAAAAATGTCTTGCTTGCAAAGTTTGTGAAAAAGTTTGTCCTGCAAATGCAATAAAAATCGAAAAAAATGATGATAATATTAAATTTAATATAGATTATTCAAAATGTATTTTTTGCGGAAATTGTCAGTATTACTGCAAGACTTCTGCAATTACTATGACTAAAGATTTTGAGTTAGCGACTGATAATAAGGCTGATTTGAACGTCGAAAAGGCTTCAAATAATGGTGATGAGGCAAATAATTAAGAGGTATTATGAACGAAATTGAAATAATAAATAGTATAACTTTTTACGGATTTGCTTTTTTGATTTTAATATTTGCAATACTTTCTTTGGTTGCGAATAGAATTGTCTACACTCTTTTATTTGCAGTAATTTCGTTTTTCTGTGCAGGTGGAATTTTCTTCTCTTTGGGTGCAGATTATAACGCAGTTGTGCAAATTCTGATTTATGGTGTTGCTGTACCAATTATATTTTTATTTGCAATTATGTTTACATCAAATCGAGAAGACAAAAGAACGTATTTATCTTTTGCTCCTAGATTTTTCATCGCAATTTGTTCATCAGCATTTCTGTTTATGTTCTTGTGGTATTCGGTTGAATTTTCGTTCCACCTAAACCCAAAATCAATTTTGTTATTTATGCCTGAAAGACCTGATTTTAGCAGTGTTGATCAAATTATGGCAATTTCAAATGGGTTGTATCAAAATTATCAAGCAGGATTTATTCTTTTTGGTGTAATGATTTTGATTACAGTTGTCGGAATTTCAGTTTTAAATGTGATAAAGGAGAAAAAACGTGGCTAATTATATTTTGAATATTGGACTTTATCATTATTTAACTTTTGCTCTAATCTTGTTTTTGATTGGTGCAATTGGTGTTATTATTTCAAAAAATATTATCAAAATTCTTATATGTTTAGAATTTATGCTTACTGCGGTAAATACTAATTTTATTGCGTTTGCATCATATTTGGATAGTACCAATTTATATGGATTTGTTTTTTCTATCTTTTATATTGCGATAGGTGCGGTGGAAATTGCTATTGCACTTGTAATTTTCTATCTTATGTATAGAGAGAAAAAGAGTATTAACATTGAAAATTATAAGGAGTTAAAGAATTAATGGACTTCTTTGTTGAAAATTTATATACAATTATATTAGTTCCGCTTTGGGTTGCGTTATTGATTATCTTGGGTAAATTATTCCACGTTATGCAATCACGTCGCTTAATGGCTGGAATTACTATTTTGTCTACGTTGTACGGATTAATTTTTTCAATTGGAGTTTTTGCAAAAACTTTGATAGAAAAAGGTTTTGTATATGAAAATGTTGTACCATTTTTGAAAATTTCTAATTTTTCATTCGATATTGGTATTTATTTAGACGGTGTTTCCGCTTGGCTATTGTTAATTTCAGCACTTGTTTCTTTAATTGTTCAAATTTATTCATATTCATATATGCAATATGACAAAAGTTTTATGAGATATTTTGCTTATATGAACTTCTTTAATTTTGCGATTTTTGGCTTGTTTTTAAGTCCAAATATGTTCCAAACTTACGTATTTTGGGAATTAGTCGGAGTTGCTAGTTATTTGCTTATCGGATTTTGGTATAAGAAAAACGATGTTGCTATTGCTGCGAAAAAAGCCTTTATAATGAATAGAATTGGTGATTTTTCACTGCTTTCAGGGATAATTTTAACTGCTTATGTATTGTTGACAAACTTTAATTATTACAACGATGTTGCAATACCATTCTCAGATATGGCAAACATTTCGGCTCAATTGTATGGTTGCACTTCTGATGGAATATTTATTTTGCTATGCGTTTTGTTAATTGTTGGTGCTGTCGCAAAATCTGCTCAATTTCCACTTCATACTTGGCTAATTGATGCGATGAAAGGTCTTATTCCTGTAAGTGCATTAATTCATTCCTCAACAATGGTTGTTGCAGGTATTTTCTTGCTAATTAGATTATATCCGTTGTTTTCTTTGAACGACATAATTTTACAGGTAATTTCAATTATCGGTATTACTACTGCGATTTTATGTTCAATTGCAGCATTGACTCAAACTGATATAAAGAAAGTTTTGGCATATTCGACAAATGCTCAATTAGGACTTATGTTTTTGGCGGTTGGAATGTGTTCAACAACTGTGACTTTATTTCACTTGACTTCACACGCTCTGATAAAATCAATGTTATTCTTATCTGCAGGTGTTGTGATTACGGCACTTAACTCAAATCAAGATATTAGATATGCCGGTGGATTAAGGAAAAAACTTCCTGCTTCTGCGATTACATTTTTGATAGGTGCATTTTCGTTGAGTGGTCTTTTGTTTGCAGGATTTTCTTCAAAAGAACTTATTTTAGGCTCTTTAATCGACGGAAAACACTATGTTTATGCAGTTTTGTTTATAATTGTTGGCTTTATGACAGCATATTATTTATTTAGACTATATTTTAACTTATTTGAAGGCGATTCAAAATTCGAAAATGAGGTTAAAACTCCTGATTTTGTAATGAATTTATGCCCTTGCTTATTAGCGATTTTGGTTGTTTTACTTTGGGTTATTCTTCCAAAATCAAATAATTGGTTATTCTCAATAATTTCTTATTGTGTAGCAATTCCTGCGATATTTATTGCGTATATTGTATATTCGCATAAGAATTTGTTAAGACGTTTACCAGTTTTGTATGAACTTTCTTATAATGCTTTTTATATAGAAGACATTTATGCAAATGTGGTTAAAACCTACAACAGACTGTCAAGAATTGCTTATTTGTTTGATAAGTATATTTTCAATGGCGTAACTTACATTTCATCGTTGAATGTTCGTTTGTCATCTTGGTTCTTGTCTAAAATGCAAACAGGTAATGTTCAATCATATTTAGCATACGCTTTAACTATTATTATGATTAGTTTTGGCGGAATTATGCTTGTTTATAGTTTAATTATGTATTTTTCAGAGGTGCAATAATGGATTTAATATCATTAAAAATATTAATATTTTCTCCTTTAATTATGTCAATAATCTTTTTATTGCCAATATTTTCAGGACATGGCGTGCTTGTAAGACGTATTGCTAAAACTTTTGCAGGTTGTCATTTTTTGTATACACTTTTGTTTTTAGTGTTTTTTGATAACTCTTTAAAATCAAATTTTGATACAAATATTACGGTTCTAGGACAAGATTGGCTTGGTAATTTAGGTATCTCTTTGTCTTTAGGTATTGACGGTATTTCTTTATTTTTAATAATATTAACTTCATTCTTGATTTTGATGTCTTGTATTGCAAGTAAAGGAATTATTCGTTCAAAACATTGTTTATATTATGCTTTGATTTTTATACTAGAAAGTGCAATTTTGGGTGTATTTTGTGCTCAAGATATGTTTGAATTCTTTATGTTTTGGGAAATTGAACTTATCCCAATGTATTTCTTAATAAGCCTTTGGGGAGATAAAAACGCAAAAAAATCTGCTATGAAGTTTTTGCTTTACACCTTCTTTGGTAGTTTATTTATGCTATGCGGATTTTTGATGTTGTATAATTTCAATTTCATCTCAACTCAAGAATTAACTGCAGATTTGAGAGTTTTGAACTTCGATTTTGACTCTGCACCTATGTATTTGCAAATCATTACATCTGTATTGATTTTGTTTGGTTTTGCGGTAAAAATGCCGATAATTCCATTCCATACTTGGCTTCCAAATGCTCATGTTGATGCACCAGCACCTGTGAGTATGCTTTTGGCAGGTGTTTTGTTAAAAATGGGGTCTTATGGTATTATCCGCTTTAATATTCAATTATTGCCTGATGCGTTCTTGTATATAATTCCATATTTAACTCTTTTTGCGTTCTTAAATATCATTTTTGCAGGAATTGTTGCATATAATCAGTCTGATATAAAACGAATTGTTGCATATTCAAGCATTTCAGTTATGGGGTTTGTTTTGCTAGGACTTTGCTCAGCAAATGTTTTAGGTGTTTCTGGTGCTATCTTCTTAATTTCAGCAGGTTTATTTTACGTCGTTGGAATTATTTATCGAAGAACTTCAACTAGAGAAATCTTACAATTAGGCGGATTTGCAAACGTTATGCCTAGACTTGCAGGATTTACGTTGCTACTTGTTTTGGCAGGTGTTGGAATTCCTGGGTTAATGGCTTTTAATGGCGAATTTTTAGTATTTTTCGGTGCTTTTGTGTCTGCAATTTTAAATAATTATTATATTCAAGTTTTGACAATTGTTTCAATATTTGTTCTTGTATTGTCGGCTTGTTATTCATTCAAACTTATGCACAAAGTATTTTACGGAAATATTTTAGAACGTTGGGAAAGATTAAATGACATTACTTTTCACGAGTTTTTTGTGTTATTTTCTCTTGCCGTAACTGTAATTTTATTTGGGGTAATGCCTATGCCAATTTTAGACGTAATTCAACCGTCAGTTGCTAGTCTAATAGGGGCTTTTGGAGGATAAACTATGAATTTATTTTTAGATATATCAAATTCAATGCTTGCAGAATTCTTTTTATTGATAACGATTTTTATCTTATCAATTTTTGCAATGTTTTATAATGTGAAATTCCATAAAGTTTCAAAATGGATAGCACTTTCCGGGTTGTCTATATCTTTGGTATCTTTGAAATTTTTGCAATTAGAACCTATTTATTATGCGTTCAAAGATGCTTTGTTATCTGATACTTTCACTGTATTCATAAAGGCTTTGATATTAATTACGTCGTTTATAATAATTCTTTTATCTAAAAGAAACGTTACTCGAAGAAATCACAAAACCTTCCAATTTTACGCATTAATTTTGTTTGGTGTTCTTGCATCGTTATTGATGGTTTCATCAAACGACTTTTTGCTATTAACTATCTCAATGGAAATGTTGAGTTTTGCTCTTTATTTCCTAATTGCTTATAAAAAAGGATATTTGTCTAAGGAAGCATCTTTCAAATATTTAGTAACCAATGCTTTTGCTACATCTGTGTACTTGTTTGGTGTTTCGTACCTTTATGGTATTACAGGAAGTTTTAATTTTAATGATATAAACAATTATTTCTTAAAAAATGATCCTACTTTGATTTACACACTTGCAAATATCTTTATTATTTCAGGTTTGTTCTTCAAATTGGCAATTTTGCCGTTTGCTAACTGGATTTTAGACGTATACGAAGGCTCTGCAATTTCTGTTTCTGCATTTATTGCAACTGTTCCAAAAATCTCAATGATAGCAGTTTTGGCAAGACTTTTGGCATTCCCATTAAGTTATTCGTTTGAAACTCCTATTATAATGATAATTTTGGCAGTTATTACTGCAATTTGGGCAAATACTCTAGCAATAAGACAAAAAAATATTTTGAGATTATTGGCTTGTAGTTCAAGTGCAAACGCTTCATATATGATGTTTGCCTTGTCTTTAATGTCTGTATATAATCTTTCGACAGTTCTATTTTATTTGGTAACTTATGTATTTATGAATTTGGGTGTATTTTCAGCAATTATCGTATTAGAAAACTCGAATTATTCAACAAAAATCTTTGAATTTAGAGGCTTTGCGTACTCAAATCCTATTTTTGCTCTTGCTTTTGCCCTTTGTATATTTGGGCTTGCAGGTTTTCCTATTACATCAGGATTTATCGCAAAATTATACTTGTTCTCAGCGATTATTCGCTCAGGGGTAATATTTATTCCGTTGTTGCTAATTTTAATTATAACAATTGTAATTTCTTGCTATTATTACACAAATATTGTAAAACTTATGTTTGAGCGAAACACTACAGTTGATAATGAAATTTTACCAAACAAAGCATCATCGCCAATTGTAATTTTGTATACTTGCACCGCAATTACTATTCTGATAGGTGTTTTACCATCAGCACTAATTGATATATGCACATTTATAGCATATAACTTGTAAGTTTAGGCGAGAATAAATAAAAATAAAAGTAAGTTTAGTAATCTCTCCAAGATTGAGCTGGTTGTTGACTATGTTGCAATAGTGTGCCGTCATCAGATGATGGGTCTATGTAATACCAGAATTTTTTGTACCAAGGAGTTTTTAGTAAACGTTCTGTTTTATACTCTCGATTTGCATTTTGTGCTTTTACCAATTGAATATGGTCAGCAGTTACTTCTGAAAAATTGTAATTTACCAATTGTTCAGTAGAAGTTATTTCGTCTACTGTTGTATAAGCCATTACTGGCAAAACTGATAAACTTATCGCAGATATTAACAAAATTTGTTTTATGTTCATAAAATCCCCCAGTAATGATATAATACATTAAAATTTTGTAAGTTTCCATAACTTTACAATAAATTTAACAATTATAAAGAGTTTTTAATTAATTTTTCTAGTTCGTCTAATAATTTATCTTCAGGAACTCGAGCAATGATTTCGCCTTTTTTGAAAACGTAACCCTCATTTATGCCACCAGCAATACCAAAGTCTGCATGCGATGCTTCACCTGGACCATTTACGGCACAACCCATAGTTGCAATTGTGATATTTGCATCTAAATCTTTAAATCTTTCTTCAACTTTTTTTGCTAAATCAATTAATTTGATTTGAGTTCTGCCACAAGTTGGGCAAGAAATAAAGTTTACACCTCTTTGACGAAGGTTTAATGCTTTTAAAATTGCGTAACCTGCATGAACTTCTTCGATAGGGTTTTCTGTCAAAGAAACTCTTATTGTATCGCCAATTCCTTGAGATAAAATGCTTCCGATGCCAACAGAAGATTTTACAAGACCGCCTTTTAATGTCCCCGCCTCTGTAAGTCCTACGTGTAGAGGGTAATCATACTTTTCTGAAAACAATTTGTATGCCTCAATTGTAGTTGGCACATCAGATGATTTTAAAGAAACCTTAATTTTATCAAAATCAAGTTCTTCCAAAATTTTAATATGTCCTTCGGCACTCATAACCATCTTTTCAGCCAAAGGCAAATCAAGTTCTTTAAGATTTTTTTCTAATGAACCCGCATTTATACCTATTCTAATTGGAATATTTTGTTGTTTTGCTAAAGAAACAACCTTCTCAACGTTTTCACGTTTACCAATATTTCCAGGGTTAAGTCTTAATGCTGAAATACCGTTGTTTATTGCTTGAATTGCAAGTCTATAATCAAAATGAATGTCTGCAACAACAGGTATAGGCGATTTTTTTACGATATCTTTTAAGGCTTCGCCTGCATCTTTGTTTAAAACTGCAAGACGAATGATTTCGCACCCTGCATCTGCTAATTCCTTGATTTGTCTAAGAGTTGCATCAACATCACGAGTATCTGTGTTGCACATAGACTGTACTGAAATCGGTGCATCTCCACCAATTTTTACATTTCCTATTGAAATTTGTTTTGTTTTTCTTCTTTTTATCATAAAATAATAATAGCACTAAAAAAAAGCATGAGGTAGTTATGAAATTTGCAGTTTTATCAGATATTCATGGAAATATGTTTGCTCTAAGAGCAGTTCTTGCAGATATTGAAAAGCAAAACGTAGATAGAATTTTATGTTTGGGCGATTTAGCAATGGCAGGACCTGAACCAAATAAGGTGATAGATTTTGTTAAAACTCAAGACTGGACTGTTATCCAAGGAAATACTGATGAAATGATTGCAAATTTCTCAGAAGATCTTTTTGAAAAGTTGCATGCAAACGCACCAATTATGGCAAATGCTTTAAGACAAGATGTAAAGGATATTACAGAGGAAAATATTTTATATTTAAAAAATTTGCCAATGAATAAGTGTATAGAGGCTGAGGGGGTAAAAATCCTTTTGACTCATGGTTCGCCAAGAAAAAATAACGAAAATATTTACCCAAATATGGATATAAAAATTGTAGAAGAAATTGTTCAAGATGTAGATGCAGACTTGGTTTTGTGCGGTCATACCCATATTCCATGTGGATATCAAACAAATTCTAAAATAACTATTGTAAACGATGGAAGCGTAGGTCGTCCTTTTACTGATGTTCCAAATGCTTGCTATGTTTTACTTGAGGTTAAAGGTGGCGATTTTGTCGTTGAACATAGAACTTTAGACTATGACCGAGATTCAGCGGTTAAAATTTTAGAAAAAAGACCGTTTGAAGGCGCTGAAAAACTTGCTCAAATGCTTATAAATCCTGAAACTCGCCACATGTAAACAAATTTTACAAAAGAACCTATATTTTTAAAAATGCTATAATATAGGTATGAAAGACGTTTTGCCATTTTTTACGCTAGATGGCTCTGTGGGGCTGTATAATGAACACGAAGATGATATCTATCACTCTGTTTATGGTGCTTTTAGCGAGGCTTATGACAAATTTATTTTACCTGCGAATTTTAAAGACTTTTTGAATAAGAATTCTGAAATAAAAATTTTAGATATTTGTTATGGAATTGGATATAACACAAAAAGTTTTTTAAATTATTTTTTAGAAAATTTTTCACAAAAAAAAATAAAAAAATTATCTTCGCTTACAGAAAATATCGAGCAGATACATACCAATAATATTTTACAAGATAAATATAACGACAAGATATATGACGATAATATTTCAACAAGCAGTTCTATCGATAAGTTACATTCCAATAATATTTTAAGTAAAAATTCCGAATTAGAACATGAAAATTCTTTAGAAAATGAAGTTAAAAATATTAATGCAAAATTTGATAACTTGAAAAGTTTTTCAAATCTATTTTCTGCAGAAAATAATGATAATGCAAAAGTTAATTCAGAAACACCTTCTAAAAATTTATCTGACGCTGATATTTATAATCAAACGTGTGGCTTTAAAATTAAAATTGATTCAATTGATAATAATGAATTATTGATGAAATTATCACCACTATTTGATTTTAAACGTTCGATTAATAAAAAACAAAAAACTGGAATAAGAACCGTCGATAAATATTTATCTGCACAAACACCTAATAATCACAAATACAAATTTAGGGAAGAAGTAAATTACATTTTATATTTGAACCTATTAAAACAATATGGCGAAAAATATTTTTCAAAAGACATAAATGATATTTTGGGTGATAAGACCCTTAAAAAATATTTTAGTCAAAAAATGATAAATTTTACGCATTTTTATCAAAACCAGGGGTATAATTTATCCTACAAGATGAATTTATCGACGTTCTTACATAATATATATTATCAGTATATATCTAAATGTTATAAAAATACTCTGAAAGTATTAGAAAATAACGAAATTTCAATCAACTATATTAATGACGATGCTCGTAATTTTGTAAAACAGAGTTTAGAGCGATATGATTTTATATTTTTAGATGCTTTTACGCCTACAAAATGTCCTGCATTATGGACTAAAGATTTTTTTGACCAATTATATCAAAGGTTATCTTATGATGGTATGCTTTTAACTTATTCAAGTTCATCTGCTGTCAGAAGTGCTATGTTAAAATCAAATTTTTATATCGGCAAAATTTTTAATGAAAATGAAAATAAATTTACAGGAACAATTGCTGTAAAAAATCCTGATTTAATAAAATACCCACTTGATAAATATGAAGTTGGACTTTTAAAATCAAAAGCAGGTATTGTTTTCCGAGATGAAAAACTTTCAGCATCAAACGAAGAAATAATCGAGCGACGACACAAGGAAGTTCTTGAAAGCAATTTGATTTCAAGTTCTCAATATATCAAAAATTTTAAGGAGTTATCAAATGAAATATGATGTTATAGTTGTAGGCGGTGGAACGTCAGGTTGTGCAACGGCTTACACGCTTGCTAAAGGTGGCAAAAAAGTTTTATTGGTAGAAAAAAATATTCATCTTGGCGGTACAATGACCTCTGCACTTGTTACTCCGATGATGAAAACTTCTGAAAACTCAATAAATAATGAGTTTTTGCACGCATTTATTGACAAAATGAAAGAACACGACAACTCTGCAATAACCTATAACGACGGCAATATAGGCTGGTTTAATCCTGAAATTGCAAAAATTGTATTAGATGAACTTATGCAGTCTGTAAATGTTGAGTTTTTATATAATACTTTGTTAAGAAATGTTAATATATCCAATAGATATATCAAATCGGTAGAATTTATATCAAATTTATTATCGGTATCTATCGAGGCGAACAATGTGATTGATGCGACAGGAAATTGTGAAGTTGGATTTTTATCAAATTGCGAATTTTTAAATAATAATAAAGAAAATCAGCCAACAACTTTGAGATTTATTATGAGTGGTGTTGATTTAAAAGCCTTTAGTAAATGGTTGTTAGATTATGACAAGGATAGAAATGTTACGACATGTTACGAAATAGACGGACAAACTCATTTATCTACGGCTTACACGTGGGATTCTGACAAAAATTGGGCATTAAAGCCTCTATTTGACGATGCAGTAGCCAAAAATATCCTAGAAAATGAGGATAGAAACTATTTTCAAGTCTTTACTATCCCTAATATGCAAGACTCTATTGCGTTTAACTGCCCTAGAATTTATTTTGACGAGGATATAAATCCTCTTGATATGTTTGAGTCGTCAAAAGCATTACAAAAAGGCAGAAGTAGCATTTATCGTCTAGCAAACTTCTGCAAATGTTATTTTGTAGGTTTTGAAAATGCTTATATTTCAAATATTGCTGACATGCTAGGAGTTAGAGTTAGTCGTAGACTTTGTGGTAAGTACGTTTACACTATTGATGATTTGAAAAATGGTAAAACTTTTGAAAATCCAGTAGTTGTTTCAAATTATCCGATTGATGTTCATTCATCGAAAAAAGACAATTCAATACTTGAACATAGAATGCAGGATTATCAATTGCCAGTTGAGGCGTTGATGTCAAAGGATATCGACAATTTGTTTGTTGTTGGTCGTTGTATTTCTGAAGATTTTTATGCTCAGGCTGCTCTTAGAATTATTCCAAGTTGTTTTTCAATGGGCGAGGGGCTTGCAAAATACATGTTAAAGAAGTTTTAAGAATTTGTAAATACTGAAATTTAAGTTATAATTTTAACATGGGGATAAGATTAAAAACATTAATTTCATTATTTATAATTCTTGGTATATACGCTATTTATTACTGCGTTTTGCCACGAGTTATTAACCTTGATTATTTTAATCCATTAATAACAAAATATATTAAAAGTGAATATAATTTTAATGTAAAAATTGAAAATCCAAAATTTAAAACTGCTTTATCTCCTGCAATTTGGTTAAAAGCCGACAAATTTTCTGTTTTAAACGATGATGGCACTTCTGCATTTTACATTGAAAAACCTTTAGTAAAAGTTTCGATTTTGCCTTTGATTATCGGACGTTTAGACGTTAAATATTTCAATAGTAACAAAATATTTGCAGATATTTATTATGACAAATCGTTAAGGCTAAAATTAGGTCAATATTTATTAATGCAAACTACTAATTTCGTTATAAATCTTGATGGCGGTTCAGTTTTTGTTGATAAATTTGATGTAAACTTCACAAATTCCGATGATAATTCAAAAATCAAACTTTGCGGTAATTATTTCAACATCGATAAATATATTGCGAACAAGATTTTAAAAACTTCGTTAGATGCTTCAATTAAAACGTCTAAAACAACTTCGCATATTTCATTTAATTTAGATACAAAATTGCCTTTTTCGTCAAATTTAGAAAAATATCCGCCTGAAGTTGTAGCATCAATTACTAATTTGCAACTTTCAGAGTATTCTAATTTGATTAAAACTTTGACAAAAGGTGATGTATCTTCGCTTTCAGGGCTTATTAATCTTGATATTCACTCAGATAAGAAAATTTTAGGTCAAAAGCAATATATTACAAATTTTGTTGCCGAAAACATCAAATGTTCTTCAAAATATTTGCAAAAACCTTACTCTTATCCTCACAAAATGCAATTAAAATCACGTTTATTGCTTGAAAAAAATCAGTTAAACATTCCAAGTATCGCTTTTGAAGTTCCGAATTTAACAGTAAAACTTTCAGGTTCTATCGACAAAGTTTCTTCGAAAAAGCCTATACCTGATTTGGAACTAAAAATATTTAACGTAAGAGCAAAGGATCTTTTAGACTTAATACCTTATTCAAATGAACTAGATAAATTGATTAAAATCAACGTGTCTGTTGCAAAATCAGCGAATTTCAATTCTGATGTAAACGTCGATTTAAAAATTAAGGATAATTTAGTTGAACCTTTGATGTATGGTAAAATCATTGTCGACAACGCTTATGTTTATGAACCAATAAAAAAAGCCCCAAAAGGTGCGTATATTGGAATTGAATATAAGGGCGACTATCTTGATTTAGACGTGAATGTTCCAACTGAGCCTACTCAAGAGGTAAACGTTAAAGGGCGAATAAATGCTTATGGCGACCAAAAGTGCGATTTGCATATTACAAGTACGCCTTTGATAGATTTGACTTTAACCAAAAAGGTTTTAATGCCTGTTCATAGAACCTTTGATTTTATGATAGGACCTGTTCCAGTTATGGAGTTCGCAGGTTTTGGTAGCATTGATTTAGTTGTTAGAGGTACAAAAAAAGACCCTCACACCTTTGGTTGGTTTAAGGCGACTAATGCAACCACTTATTTTGATGATGTTAATAATTTAGTTTTAAAAAATGCAAATGCTCTGTTAAAATTCGAGGATTTTGACACAAAATTCTCCTTGATAAATGGTACTGTGAATGGAAAACCTGTATCAATTGACGGTACTTGTAATTTGGTAGGTAAATTCGATTTCAAAGTTAGTATGCAAAAACAAGAATTAAATAACTTGTTAAAAATCCTAAAAACTTCGCCAATGTTAGCGCCTGTGCAAAAATCTGTTAAGATGATAGAATCTACAACAGGTTTGGCAGATTTTACATTAGATTTAAAAGGTCAATTACTTGATATTTCAGATATGGATTTAGGCAAAAATGTTCATGCAAAAGGCGATTTGAACTTGTTGGCGAATAATATAAAATTGTCAGGCTTATTAATGCCACTTCAAAACGTTTCAGGCAAATTATCTTATAACGATTTTAATTTTAAATTAAATCTTATTTCAAAAGTTTCAAACGCAAAAGTATTTATTTCAGGCATAATCAATGACGGTAAAGCATCGTTATCGTTTTATTCTGAAAAAATAAGATTAGCAGAAGCGATTAGACGTTTTGCTCCATCAATTTTTGTTGTGCAGAACCTAAATGACACAAACGAAGCCTCTTTTGCTCAGTTTAAAGGCGAATACCATGGCGGAATTGATAATATTGATTTTTCAAAGATAAAACTTTCAGGTAACGCAAATTTCAAAAACTTGAATTTAATTTACAGAAAAACAAAAATGCCGATTAGATTAATTTCAGGTAATATAATTATCAAGGACGGAGTTTTAGATGTAAAGGCTCTAAATACTCAAATTGGTACTATGCCTGCTCTTATTTATGGTTTTATTGATAATTTCTTGCAAAAACCTAAATTGAATTTGAGCATAAACGCTAGACCTAACCAAAAATTTATTGATTATGCTTACAATAAAAACGTAGTTTATCCGATAAAAATTAGAGGTAATGTTTCTTTAAATACAGCGATTTCAGGATTTCTCGATAATCTTTCAGTAAATTCGACAGTAAAAATTGAAAAAGGTTCAAGCCTTTATTACATGGGAGCAACAATTGGTGACGAAAATTTACCAATTCATTTAACCGCAAATACTGTGTTTAAACCAAATCAAGTGAACGTAAAATCCTTTATTTACGACAAAATTGCCTATGTAAATAAAAGAATAATCAGAGAACGTCAATTGAGTGCAAGCGGTCAATTATCTTATGCAAAAAATGATATTTATTTCAAAAACTTTAAGGTGAAAACCAATGTTCATACGGACATGCGTATTTTTAATATTGTCTTTAAAAAGCCTTTGATTAAAAAAGGTATTTTTACCTCTGATATCGTCGCAAATGGTTCTTTGTCAAATCCAATTATTAGAGGCGATTTTAATATTTTCAATATGGATATCCCATTTTTCGATGCAAATGTTGATAATTTGTCTTTGAAATTCTGGGATAATAAAATAATGGCGAGTGTTCAAGGCGGGATTTTAAACAACAAATTCATTTTAGATATTAATGCTAGAAATTCGCTTAAACCGCCGTATGTAATTAATAGTGCGACTTTAGATATCGGTAATTTTAATGTCGATCACGTTATGGAATTGTTGAACCGAATGGAAATAAATTCTACTCGTGAGGTTTCAACAAGTTCAAACGATATAATGCACGTTAATTACAAGGAATTCATTATTCATAACTTGGAAATTGTCGCAAATAGTATTGATTTTAACAATATTCACGCAAAAGATTTGGTTGCAAATATTAGTGTTAAAAATGGAAATCTAAGTCTTGATAAATTCAAATTTAAACTTGCAAAAGGTGTTATGGAAGGCTCAGGCGGTATTAATTTGAACTCTAAAAAATCAAACTTTGATTTATCTGTTTCAAACGCAGATGCTGATAAATTGTTGTCGTCAATTTTAGACGTGAGAGGTCAATTGTACGGTGATTTGAGCGGACAAATTACATTGTCTTGCACAGGTGTTGAACAGTCTGACTGCTTAAAGAGTTTGAACGGTCATGGTGCATTTTTGATTAAAAACGGAAGAATGCCAAAATTAGGCTCTCTTGAATATCTTTTAAAGGCAGGAAACCTTATTAAAAGCGGAATTACAGGGCTATCTATCAATGGCATTATTGATTTAATCACACCATTAAAAACAGGTAACTTCTCATCAATTAAGGGTTCTATCGCTATCCACGACGGTGTTGCAGATAAAATTCAAATCCTTTCAACAGGAAAGGATTTAAGCATTTTTGTTACAGGCGACTACAATTTCAGCAATTATATGGCTAAAATGTATGTATTTGGTCGTTTATCTAAAAAGATTTCAACAGTTCTTGGACCTGTTGGTAATGTGTCTTTGAACACCCTATTTAGTGCTATCCCTGGGGTAAATTTGAGCGATCCATCTAACGCTAAAATCCTTAATGATTTGAATAAAATTCCGATGATAGAATTGTCAAATAAGGCATACAGAGTTTTTGCAGTTGAAGTATTTGGTAACATCAACGGCGATGATTATGTTCAAAGTTTCAGATGGGTTGAATAAACAATTATCTCTCTTTTCAAAGGTGTTTATGCAAAATAATTAAAAACAAATGCTTAGTAATTTGTTCTAGTCATAAGTTTTTTTGCTTTAGCATTAAACATTGTGTCTTTGTACCAAATACCTTTGAATTTGCCGTTCTTAAATTCATATTGAGTGTCATAAGATTTAAAATAAAAAGAACCCGCCAATTCGCCTGTAATTCTATATTGGTGCGTATAATAAGGATAGTTAGGGTAATTTTCAGACATTTTGTCGATATATCTTAAATTTCCTAAAGCATCGTAATAATAAGTCGTATAGATGTCATTTTTATATTGAATTCCATAAGCATAAAGAATTCTGTCGTTAAATTTGAAGAATCCTGCAAGTCTTTCTGTTGCATTTTCCTTTTTGCCACTTAAAATTTCCATATAATGTTGTTGATATTTTTCGTCTTTTAAATGGTCTTTGTACTGAGTTTTGAAGTCTTTTTTGTTATATTTTGAAATAATACTTTTGCTGTAAATAATTTCTCGAACTTCATCAATATTTTTATCACGTTCTAATTGTGATTTTGTAACCCAATCAAAAGACACGTTGCCATGAATTAGTGTGTTTTCGTCATTATCAGCGAAAACTGGCAACATTAACAAACTAAATAAAATTGCTAAAAAAATTTTCTTCATAAATGTATTATAGCATAAATTTTGTACTATAATATATTTATGGATTATATGAATAACAAATTTGATTGTATAGTAGTTGGGGCAGGACATGCAGGTTGTGAAGCAGCACTTGCTTCTGCAAGACTTGGTTTAAAGACCTTGTTATGCTCTTTAAATATGGATAACATTGCTCTAATGCCTTGTAACCCTGCAATTGGCGGACCTGCAAAATCGACTTTGGTTAGAGAAATTGATGCTCTTGGCGGTCAAATGGGTATTGTTGCTGATGCGACATATTTGCAAATGAAAACTTTAAATATGTCAAAAGGTCCTGCAGTAAGAGCCTTGAGAGCACAGTCAGATAAAAAAGAATATACTCAATTTATGAGAAATGTTATTCAACAAACCGATAATATTTTCTTAAAACAATGTTGTATTTCGCAATTGCTTGTTAAAGATGGCAAAATTGTTGGGGCAGTTGACGAATATGGAATTCAATATGATGCACCAGCAGTTGTTTTGACAACAGGAACATCACTAGAAGCAAAAATTTGGGTAGGTTTAAATTCATATCCGGCAGGCCGTTTGGGCGAAATGCCTGCTAGAGGTCTTTCAAAATCCTTGATAGATTTAGGATTTACTATTAAACGTTTAAAAACTGGAACTCCGCAACGTGTTGATAGTCGTACTGTTGATTATTCAAAAATGATTGTCCAAAATGGTGACGATGAATTAAGTTTTTATTCGTTTAGACCTGATAGACCTGTAAGAAAGCAATATCCTTGTTATTTAACAAAAACAAATGAAAAAACTCACGAGATTATTAAAGCAAATTTAGACAAATCTCCGATGTATTCAGGATTAATCCACGCAATTGGACCAAGATATTGTCCTTCAATTGAAGATAAAATTGTAAGATTTGCATCAAATCCATCGCATCATATTTTTGTTGAGCCTGAAGGATTAAGCACTTATGAAGTCTATATTCAAGGTTTTTCAAGCAGTTTGCCTGCTGATGTTCAAGTTCAAATGCTTAGAACACTTCCAGGGCTTGAACACGCACACGTA
>SAMEA104315436__coassemble_1078_pt1 | contig 21540 bp, 17 predicted proteins | sample SAMEA104315436__metabat2_low_PE_046 | metagenome-assembled genome bin SAMEA104315436 (sample SAMEA104315436) | gut metagenome | biome: Monkey gut; feature: monkey-associated habitat; material: faeces | place: China | collected 2013
AAAAAGTAATATAAAATTAGAATAAAGGAAAAGGAAATAAAAATGAGATTACAAGCAATCACAAATCCAATCAGCAAAGTATTTTTCAGAAGTGCTGATGTTGAAAAAACTCCAGTTCAAGCAATTCAACCTGTTGGAAACGGTTTAAATCAACCTGAAAAAGATGAATTTGTAAAAAATTCTCCTGTTGAAGATGACAAACCTTTTGAATTACCAACAGATGTAGAATTCAAAAAACCAAGAATGGCTACAAAAGAAAAACCATATTGCGAATTCGACCAAAACAAAGTTGATTTGTTCGTAAACGCAAAAGAAAAAGCAATTCCAACCTTGACAAAAATGTTAGGCGAAGCAAAAACAGAAGATGAAATTTGCGAAGGTTTATATATCGCAGACAGAATGATTGCAAACGGAACAAAAGGTATGGACAAAATGTATTACGGTTCATTCTCAAGATTTAATGAAGATCGTTCTCCAAATGTTCAATCTTTGTTATCAGGTGTATACAGAAGAATTTTAGTTCCAGATGCTTTCGGACCTTTAATGAAAATGTTGGTTACAAATATTTTAGTTCCGCAAAAAGACGCTCCATTTGATCCAAATGAATCAATTGGCGGTTCAATTTTAGAACACATTAAAGCGAAGGAGATTCACCCTCTGTAAGCATTTGAATGCTTTCACGAATGTTTTTATAATTAAAGTCGACGCTCTCAATTTCTTTATACATTTTGAGGGCTTCTTCTTTGTTGCCTTGACGTTCTAGCAACAAGGCAAGTTGATATTTCGCATCAATATGGCTTGGGTCAAGTTCAAGAATTTTTTCAAGAGTTGTTCTTTCGCTTGTTTTGTCGTGTTGATTTTCGTATAACAACGCAAGTTTGTATAATACGTCTGTGTTATCTTCATCAACGCTAGATGCCATTAGTAACGCATCTTTTTGTTCGTAAGTGTTTCCGATTTGTTCATAAGCATCGGCAATTGCCATATAATATTTTGCTGATTTTGGGTTTATTTGAATTGATTTTTTGTAGTGCAAAATTGCTTCGTTATAGTTTTTGATGAAAGCATTTACTTGCCCTAATTCGTAGTAAACTTCAGGGTTTGTGTTGTCATATTGCATTGCAAGAGTGAATATTTTAAAACATTCATTTATATCTTGCTTTTCAAACAAATATTTTGCCCAATCAACAAAAGTGTTACTCATTTCTGTGTGAATATCTTTTACTTCAAGTGGGTTTACAAGGTCAAGAATTTCTTTGTATAGTTCAATTGCTGAAACAAAGTCGTTTTTCTTTTCGTAAGTTTGTATCATCAAACGTTTTATGTCGATGTTTTCTTTGTTCTTTTCTGATAATTCAGTCAATAAAGCCATACCTTCTTCATCTTTGCCACTTGCAAGAAGAATTTTAGCGATGTATGTTTTTGTTTTAATTTTGTCTGAAAATGGGTGTTCTAACAATTTTTTTGCGTAAATCATTGTTTTGTCGACATCTTTTTCAAGATAGCACAAATTGATTAAATTGTTTAAAATCCATAGGCTCAAACTGTTGTTTTCGTTTGTTTCTAATAATTTTTCGCAATTTTCAATTGCACTTTCGTAGTTTTGAACTTTTATGTATAATTCGATTAATTTTTTGTGAGTTTCAGTATCTTCAGGATAAATCTCTAGGATTTCGTTCAACTCGTCAAATGCTTCAGGGTAGTTTTCAAGTTCAATATTTAATTCTGCAAGTTTTGTTTTAATTTGCATTAATTCTAAGTTGTTTTCTGTTAAGGCTTCTAATTTTTTAAGCACTTTTAGGGCAGAAACTTTTTGTTTTGTTTCCATATAAATATCGCTCAAATCTTTTACAGCACTGATATTTTCAGGGTCTTGCTTGATGATTTCTTGTAATTCAGTAATTGCTTTTGCGTATTGGTTAATTTTTTTGTAACTTTTTGCAAGCAATAGACGAACTTCGTTGTTAGATTCATCAGCATTCAAAACAGTTATACATTCTTTGATTGCATCATAAAGGTTGTCTGTTGTGTAGTAAGTTTTTGCTAACAAGGCTCTAAGTTTATGATGCTCAGGTTTGATGTTTAAATATGTTGTTGCTAATTTTTCAACTGCTTTGTATTTCTTTTGTTTGAATAGCAAACTTGCTTGTTCAAAAATATCTTTTTTCGAAATTTGTAACTCTCTGTGGCTAGATGATGAGCCTGAAGAAAGTATCATAACGATTAAATAAATTAACGCAATTATTGAAATTAATGCGATTATTAGTACGAATAATGAAGTTGACATAAAAACCTTTTTTAATCCAATCCTATCCTTGATGTATTTTTGTATATTTCGTGTTTACTTTTAATAAAAAATAATTATAGTGATAGTATATGCTAAAGAAATTAACTTGTCTATTCTCCATTTTGATGATTTTTTCATCTGCGGTACGAGCAGATGATTTTGGTGGTGGGCAAGATTGGGCATCATTATCTCAAATGGAAAACGCTTGGGACGGACAAAAAATGATTAAAAATTCTGAATATGATGCTATCGTAAACGAATTAGAAAAAAGAAAAAATGCCAAAAAGATTAAGGCAAACAAAAAAGCAGGCGAAATGCTTATGAAAAATACAGAGGTTACAGAAGCCGATATGCTTGCTAAATTTGATGAACAATATCCTTTGTTAAATCTTACTGTGCCTTTAAAAATTGGTGATAAAGAAATACCTGTTGGTCATTACAAGGTTGTTGGTGTAAAAGCAAATGGCAAGGTTTATTTGAATTTGTGCCAGTCTTACAATGTTGTTGGCAGATTAAAGGCTGTTGAAACCGAAGATGATTTTGACGAAAATGAAATAAATTTTGTGAAAATTGAAGATGTTGGCAATAATTTCATTATGGTAAAATATGGTTCAATGAAATTTAATGCTTATGCTTATGCACAATATTAAAAATAAACAAATTGGGTTATAAAAAAATATTTGATTTTGTGTTAATTTATTATCATGAAGCGAATTTTTTATGTAATTTTTATTGTAATAATTGTTTTGCTATTATTTTGCAAGGCTTGTATCAGAAAAGATGTTTCTGATGAACGAGAATTCAAGCACGATGTAGTTAGAACGCAAACAAGTTTTAATTTTCCTGCTGAGCCTAAAAATATTATACTTTTAGGCAAGGATTTGTTGCAATCTCAAGCCCCTGTTGGCAAATTTGGTGGTGAAATGATTTTGTCTACAATAGGAGAAGGACCAAAAACTTTTAATCCTTTTACCTCAAAAGATTCAACTTCTTCAACAATGTCTGCGATGATGTTTGACGGCTTGTTTTCGACTTCGCCAAAAGACGGAAAAATTATCCCAAGATTAGCAAAATCTTACGAAACAAAAGACGGAATGACATATCTTGTTCACATGCGACATGGGATAAATTGGTCTGATGGTGAACCAATAACCGCTGATGATGTTGTTTTTACGTGGAACAAAATTATTCTTGCAGGGCTTGGAAATACCTCTACTAGAGATATGGTGATGATAGACGGTAAACTTCCAAAAGTCTACAAAGTTGATGATTACACCGTTAAATTTGTTATTTCAAAGCCATTTTCACCGTTTGTAAGAATTTTGGCAACTCAAATTGCACCAAAACATATTTTTGAACCTGTGGTAAAACAGGGTGCAAAAGAATTTGATAGTTTTTATTCGACAAACACAGCCCCTGAATTGTTTGTTACAAGCGGTCCATATAGATTAAAAGAATATCTTGCGGCTCAAAGGGTTGTTTTTGAAAGAAATCCTCAATATTATATGGTGAATAAAGAAAACAAAAAACTTCCGTATTTGGATAAGGTTATTTATTTAATTGTTGGAGATTTGAACAATGAAATTCTGAAATTTGAAGGACATGAAATTGATGTAATTTCGCTAAGAGGTTCAAATGTTGCACCATACAAATTGAAAGAAAAGAAATCTGATTATACTATTTACAACATAGGTCCTGATACAGGAACAATGTTTGTCGTTTTGAATTTGAATAGACGCAAAAACTCTGAGGGCAATTATTACGTAAATCCGCAAAAGCAATTTTGGTTTACTAATAAAGGGTTTAGAACTGCAATCGATTACTCTTTAGATAGAAAAAATATGGTTCAAAATATTGCAAACGGACTTGCAAAACCCTTGTTTACTCCTGAAAGTTTAAACTCAATATACTTAAATAAATCTATCAAAGGTCATGAAAGAAATGTTGCTAAAGCAAAACAAATTTTGGCTGAAAGTGGATTTAAAATGGGTAAAAATAACAAATTATATGACAAATTTAACAATCGAGTAGAATTTGATTTGTATACAAATTCTGGTAATACTGAACGTGAAGCAATTGGTGTTATGGTAAAACAGGATTTGGAAGATTTAGGAATGCATGTAAACTACAAACCTATTGAATTCAATACTCTTGTAAACAAAATGACAACTACGTTAGATTGGGATATGATTATCATGGGACTTACAGGTTCACCTCTTGAGCCTTATGACGGCAAAAATGTTTGGTCATCAATGGGTTCTTTGCATTTGTTTAACCAACGAACAGAACCAAGTCAAATAGAGGACAGATATCCATTTGAAATTCGTTTAGATGAAATTTTTGACTCAGCACCGTTAAAATTGGATTTTGCAGAACAGAAAAAACTTTATGATGAATACCAACAAATAATTTACGACGAAAAACCTATAATTTATTTGTATTCGCCAATTCGTATAGTTGCGTTGCGAAAGAAATTCAAAAATATCTATCCATCTCAACTTTCAGGAATAACTTATAATATTGAAGAAATTTATGAGGATAAAAACTAATGCAAATTTTATTTTATATTTTAAAAAGAATATTGCAAACTATTCCGTTATTGATTTTGGTATCAATAATCAGTTTCTTCATTATTAGATTAAGTCCAGTAGATCCTTTGGCGGAACTTAAATTAAATCCGTCGATTTCAAAAGAAACGCTAAAATCTGAAGAAATCCGACTTGGCTTAAACAAACCCTTGCCGATACAATATTTGAAATGGGCAAAAGGTTTTGTCCAAGGTGATTTAGGGGTTACAACAACAGGAGAAGAAGTTTCTGTAAAATTGGGTGAAAGAATTCCAAACACCTTGCTTTTGACTCTTGTTGTAATCTTTTTGACTTGGTCTGTCGGAGTTCCATTAGGAATTTTGGCTGCGGTGAATTGGAAAACTCCTTTTGATAGGGTTTTAACGGTTATAACGAGTATCGGAATGGCTATTCCGTCGTTTTTCTTTGCAATTTTGTTGTTGATTTTTGCCGTAAAATCAGGTTGGTTTCCTGTTGGTGGTTTGACTTCTTACAATTTTAACGAAATGACTTTGGTTCATCAAATTTTTGATATTGCTCATCATTTATTTTTGCCTGTGGTGGTTTTGTTTACTATTTCTTTGGCAGGGTTGCAACGTCAAATGAGAGCAAATTTGTTAGATGTTTTGGATAGTGATTATGTTAAATTTGCAAGGGCAAAAGGTTTGAGTGAATTTAAAGTTATTTTTAAACATGCTTTGAGAAATGCCGTTAATCCGATGATTACGCTTTTGGGATTTGAATTTTCAGGCTTGTTGTCAGGGGCAGCCTTGACTGAGTATGTGTTCCAATACCCAGGGCTTGGAAGATTAATTTTGGAAGCGGTTATGAAATCCGATATTAATTTGGTTATGGCATCTTTAATGATAGGTGCGATTATGTTAGTTGTCGGAAACTTAATCGCTGATATCTTGTTGATCATTACAGACCCTCGAATTAGGGCAAAGGCTTAGGGGGTGCTGGCATGATTAAAGATATTTTTAACGGAATTTTCAAAGATAAGTTTGCAACGATAGCATTTTTTGTTTTGGTGTTTATTTATTTGTGTTTGTTTTTAGCCGAATTTATCGCACCTTATTCAAAAGATTATAGTAATCGTGAATTATCTTATGCTCCGCCATCACCAGTTTTTACAATTGATGAAAACGGTAAATTTTCAAAGCCTTACACATATAATTACAAACGAACTTACGATGCTGATTTAATGCAAACCATTTTTAAATTAGACCGAAGCAAAAAGTATTATATAAAATTTTTTGCAAGAGGTGAAGAATACGTATTTTTAGGCTGTTTAAGAATGGATAGGCATTTGATTTCTGTTGATAAAGGTGGAAATTTATACCTTTTGGGGGCTGATATCAACGGCAGAGATGTTTTTTCAAGACTTTTATATGGCGGTAGAATTTCAATGACGATAGGTTTTCTTGCCTTAATCGTGTTGTTCCCAATAGGTCTGATTTACGGTGGAATTTCAGGATATTTCGGCGGAGTTGTCGATGTATTGATGATGAGATTTGCTGAGGCAATAATGTCTATTCCAAGTTTTTATTTGCTGATTATCCTTGCTGCAATTCTTCCGTCGAATATGACAAGTACACAAAGACTTATCTTAATCGTAGTAATTCTTGCGATGATAGGTTGGGCAGGATTTGCAAGGGTTGTGAGAGGTATGGTTTTGTCTGTTAAAAATCAAGATTTTGTACAGTCTGCAAAAATGGTTGGTTCTTCGGATTTGAGAATTATTATCAAGGAAATTTTGCCTCAAACAACAAGTTACGTAATTGTTGCAATGACTTTGTCTGTCCCAAGTTATATTTTGTCAGAAAGTGGATTGAGTTTCTTGGGTTTGGGTATTCAACAACCTGATGCAAGTTGGGGTAATATGTTAAAAGAGGCTCAAGAGTACATAAATATTTTGTATCGACCTTGGCTTTTGACCCCTGGATTTTTAATTTTTGTTGCGGTACTATCTTTTAATTTAATAGGTGATACAATAAGAGATGTATTAGACCCAAAAAGTAAAGTGAGATAGGTGAAATTATGATACAATATACCATAAGTTTAATGACCGCAATAGTTTTAGGCTTTGCGTTAGGTCTTGAAAGAGAATTGACAAACAAACAAGCAGGATTAAGAACTCATATTTTTGTATGTTTAGGTTCTTGTATTTTTACTTTGTTATCAATTCATGGGTTTCCGACTTTTGCTTATGGCGACAATGTAGTTATTGCAAACGCAACAGGTGTAAGAGATACCGCTCGTATTGCCGCTCAAATTGTTACTGGTATTGGTTTTATCGGTGCTGGTACTGTGATGAGAAATGGTTCAACTGTTCATGGACTTACAACAGCGGCTACTTTGTGGCTTGCTGCAGGTATCGGTATGGCTTGTGGTTGCGGACATTATGATATCGCAATAATTTCGACTATTTTATGCGTTCTTGTTTTGATTTGCGTAAAATGGATTGAAAGAAATATTCTTGCAAGAAGAAAAATCGTTAATAAACGTCTAAGATTATCTTTAAAATGTGATAAATGCAGAGTTAATGAAATTCAAAATTATATCATCAACGAATTTCCATACCTAAATGAAATTAAAAAGGTAGATTCTGACGGCGAAAACGATGCTAAAATTGTTGCAGTGATTAGTGTAAAAGACAATAATCCGCTTCAATGTTTGTATAAAGAAGTTGAAAAAGTAGAAGGCATAAAAACTATTTCAATAAGAGAGGCTGATGAATAAAAATAGAGCAATAATCCGTTTTGACGGAAATGCAGGAGATTACTGGAAGACTTTTTTTACAACACTTTTTATTGTTGTAATGTTTGTCGTGTTGAATATTTTTTATATGGTTCACTCAATTTTAAACGGTGAAGTAAATCAGAAGAAAAACAATGTAGATGCGGTTTTTGAGTCTTATCTTGTAGATATTTTGATTGATAAAAATAATCAATTTGCAAAAGTTTATCCTAAAAATTATGCAGTAAATATGCGTTTAGGGATTTTGTATAGTTACAAAAAAGATTATATTGCGGCTGAAAAAGAGTTTAAAAACTCAATCGAAAAATCCTTGTCTTATGATTACGCACCGAGTTACCAACTTGCAAAACTTTACGTGAAAATGGATAGATTGCAAGATGCACAAGAAATTATGGATAAAATTGGCGAAAAACCAAACAAAAAGTTGATAAGGTTTAAAGGCGATATTTACACATTGCTTGGCGATTCTTATTTTAATCAAGGTTACTATGCTCTTTCAGCAATAAAATACGACAAGGCTCTTTATTATTATAAAGTAATCAAATTTAAAGATGAAAAAATTGTAAAAGAAAGATATGTAAATGCTTGTATTGCTCTTGCTGACAAGTTTGTAGAAATCGGCAAAATTGATGAGGCAATAATGACTTTGGAGAAAGCCTATGACCTCAAACCAAATATGATTACAATAAATTATAAATTAGGGCTTTTGTATATAGACAATGACCCTTACAAGGCTTATGATTTGTTGTCTTTTGTGCATAAAAAATCTCCACAGTCGATGAATTATGATGTTTATTTTGATTTGATAAACAAGTTGGCAAATATTGAGGAGTCAAAAGGTAATCCTACAGAGGCTGAATTGTATAGAAAAAGAGCAAAATATTATCAAACTTTTGTGAAAAATAATTTGTTATATGACAAGGATTTGTTCATTTCTGTAAATAAATTAGACGTAAACACTGATATTGCGGCACAAGACTACATTATGAATATGCAATTTACTTTGCAAAACAATTCAAGTTTGGATATCGAAAATTTGTCTATCAGAGCGGTGTTCAAAGATGGTGATAAGGTTATTCAAACCTTAACTCAAAAAATCTTTGACGAAACAAGAGTTTTTGAGGCTGGAACAGTTACTCCGCCAATTTCAATAAGTGCCTCAGAATCTTACAACGGCTCAAATAGAGGGGATAATTTATCAGTTGATATTTATGCTTACAAATATCCAAAATATCAGGTGAAATTGTTCTCTGACTCTGTTAAAAAGCCTGAAGTTATTGAATAAAAATCTGCATTTGGCAATTTTTGCAGTCGAATTTTAATTTGTATTTTTGATTTTTTTCGTCAATTAAATACAAATTTACAGGTTTTTTGCACATATTGAAAGCATATTTCAAACAGTGTTTTGTTGTCATTAAAGGCTTATACTTAATCGACGCACCGCTTTCAATAGTGTTTTCTGTAATTTTACAACCACATTTTTTATAAAACGCTTTTGCAAATTTGTTGTGTGCGTTCGCTCTAAAATCCATTTCTGAATATGGAAATTTTGCGTAGTGCAAAGGTTCTTGAATTTGGCGTTTGTAACTTTTAAGTCGTTCGTTCATCAAATTCTTGAATAAAGTCCTGCGTAACTCATTTATTTGTGAAATCGGTAAAAATGGCAATTCTGATGCGTTTATTGTAATTTTTTCACAATAAAAATCGCTTTCGTTTGTTTTTTTGAACTGTTTTTCAAAATTTTGTGCCATTTTTTCTTGATTATTTGCGATTTCAGAAGAATTTATCTCAACATAAGTTGTGTTGTTGTCCTCATCGGTTGCAATAATTTTGTCGTTTTGAATTTCAATGCAGGCTTTGATTTGTCGTTTTGTTTTTGAATTTTTTAATTGTTTTTCAAATTCAGTATCAAAATTTCTAAAAATCATCATTCCAACTTTTATCCCAGTCATTTTGTTTGGATAAATTCTATCTTTGTCAACTCGGTTGACTAAACAACCTGAATTATTGAAATATAAACCGTCTTGGGCATGAAGATTATGGTTTTTAATTACAAAATAATTTTCGCCAACTTTTTCAACCTTGCCAATTTTTTCACCAATAGATTTTGGTGTGTCAAAATTATAAATTTCACCACGTTTTTCCAAAAAATAATCTGTAAATCCTCGATTAAAAGATTTGTTCACGTTTGGTTCAAAATCAAAAAATACCTTGCCTGAAGAACTTTTTTCGCTTATTTTGTCTAACTTTTGACGATAATATGCAACAACATTTTTTATGTAAGAAATATCCTTTAATCGACCTTCAATTTTGAACGACAAAACACCTGATTTTACAAGTTTTTCAAGATGTTTTTCTGCATTAAAATCCTTTAGCGATAACAAATGCTTGTTTTCAGCGATAACTTTGCCATTTTCATCAACAAGAGTGTATAATTTTCGGCAAGGCTGAGCACATTCGCCTCTGTTTGCTGAACGTCCGCCAATTGCTTGGCTGAGATAACATTGACCGCTATAACTTACGCACAACGCACCATGAATGAAGGTTTCAATTTCTGTTTTTACATTTTTGCAAATGTTATCAATGTTTTCTAAAGAAGTTTCTCTTGCGATAACAACTCGATTTAAGCCAATTTCATCAAAAAATTTAACCTTGTCGATATCACGATTATCGCATTGAGTGCTTGCATGAAGCGGAATTGGTGGTAATTCGCCGTTTATAGCCAATTCAATTAGCCCTAAATCTTGGATAATTATCCCGTCAACTCCGATTTCATAAAGTTTGTTTATTAATTTTTTCGCCTGTTCAATTTCTTTATCGTCAAGAATGGTGTTAATTGTGCAGAAAATTTTTACGTAAAATTTATGTGCGTAATCAACGATTTCTTTTATATCCTCAAGTGAATTTGAAGCATTTTGTCTTGCACCAAACATGTTTGCCCCAAGGTAAACGGCATCAGCACCGTAATTTATTGCGGTAATTGCACATTCTTTGTTTTTTGCAGGGGCAAGAAGTTCAGTTTTCATTATTCTACACTCGCAAAATATTCAATAGTTTTTTTCAAACCGTCCTCAAGTTTAACTTTCGGCTCGTATCCCAAAACTTCTCTTGCTCTTGTTAAATCAGGTTTGCGTTTGATAGGGTCGTCTGATGGTAGCGGTTTGTAAATGATTTTAGAGTTAGAATTTGTTAATTTTATAACAAGTTCTGCAAGTTCTAAAATTGTAAATTCTCCGTCGTTACCTACGTTTACAGGTTCAAAATAGTCGTCTTTGTTCATTAATGCGACCATACCGTTAAGTAAATCGTCAACATAGCAGAAGGAGCGAGTTTGAGAACCGTCGCCATAAATAGTTATATCTTTGTTTTTTAAGGCTTGAATAATGAAGTTAGAAACAACTCTGCCATCATTTTCAGCCATATTTGGTCCATAGGTGTTAAAAATTCTGATAATCCTTGTGTCTACATTATTTTGACGGTGGTAATCCATCATTAAGGTTTCAGCAACACGTTTGCCTTCATCGTAACAACTTCTAATGCCGATGGTGTTTACATTTCCCCAATATTCTTCTTTTTGAGGGTGCATAAGAGGGTCGCCATAAACTTCACTTGTAGATGCTTGCAAAATTCTTGCTTTGACACGTTTTGCAAGCCCAAGCATGTTTGTAACACCGATAACACTTGTTTTTATGGTTTTTATAGGGTTGTATTGGTAATGAATAGGGCTTGCAGGGCAAGCAAGGTTATAAATTTGGTCTGCCTCAATAAGAATTGGTTCTGTGATGTCGTGCCTGATAAGTTCAAAGTGTTTGTTATCAAGCAAATGTTCGATATTCTTCTTCGAACCTGTGAAAAAATTGTCCAAACAGATAACGTAGTTTCCTTCGTTCAATAATTTTTCGCATAAGTGAGAACCAATAAAGCCTGCACCACCAGTAATAAGAATTGTTTTAGTCATAATACCCTCTTTTGATTTTATTTTAGCATAAATAGTTCTTAATAATATTTCTTTTGTTAAAAATAAATGTAAAATCCGAAAAAACTTGACTAATCTAAGTTTTCGGCAAATGTTTCAAATATGCAATATTATTAACTTTTAGCAATAAATCGCCGAAAATACCATGCCTACATGGTTGCAATAGATTTTCACAATTTCTTAACAAAACTTATGTAAAATTTTAAAAATAAGTGTAAGATTTTGCAAAATTGGTAATAATAACGAAAATGGGATTTTTAACAAAAATTAATGTAAAAAGTTTGTCATGTTTCAATGAAATTAAGACTTTTTTATTTTTTATTGTTTTATAATAAATATACAAATAATCTTGGGAGTGGGGTTAGTTCCCACATAAAAATGGATAGTTGATGGATTAAAATCCAAAAAATCACAAATTAGAAAAGAGAAATGTTATTTATACATCATTTACTTGATAAAAAAATCTAAAAATAACATTAAAATTAAAAAAGAAAGTCAAATTGGAGGCATAACTTGTTAGAACGTGGCTATATACAAATTTATACAGGTGATGGAAAAGGTAAAACTACTGCATCATTAGGTTTGGCTATGAGAGCCTTAGGACATGGCTGGAAAGTTCTTATTATTCAGTTTACAAAAGGTGATAGTGCTACTTCTTACGGTGAAATTGTATCAGGCAATATGTTTCCAAATTTGGAAATCGTTCAATGCGGTATGGACAGAGTTGTTTACTCTCATAACGTATGTTTAGAAGATTTCAAAGAGGCAAAAAAAGGTTGGGAATTAGCAAAAGAAGCGATTAAATCTAACGAATATCAATTGATTATCTTAGACGAAATCAATATTGCTATTGCTATGAATATGATTAAAGTTTCTGATGTAAAAGATGCTTTGTTAAACAAACCTGAAAACTTAGAAATCGTATTGACAGGACGTTATGCTCACCCTGAATTAAAGGCTTTGGCTCACCTTGTAACAGAAATGAAACCTATCAAACACTACTTTGATATCGGTGTTATGGCAAGACAAGGTATTGAGTATTAGCGATTAAAAAAGTTTGCGAAAGCAAAACTTTGTGAGCGAATACCATTTTTTAGAAAATTTTATGAGTAGAGTTTGCATATACGCACATTATGACGAAAAAAGCATTATAGACGATTATGTTCTATTTGCGATTAGTCAGTTGAAAAAAGTTTGCGAGAAGATTATCTTTGTTTCTTGTTGCGATTTGGAATGTGAAGAATTAGACAAATTAGACTGTTACAAAATCGCTCAAAAGCACAATGAGTATGATTTTGGCTCTTATAAAAGAGGTTTTATTTTTGCAAAACAAAATGACTTACTCAAAGAGTGTGATGAGTTAGTTTTCGTAAACGACAGTTGCTATGGACCTTTTAAGCCTTTGGAGAAAATTTTTAACCAAATGTCGGAAAAAACTTGCGATTTTTGGGGATTAACAAAAAATAAATATGCTTTTAAAATCGTTAAGGGGCGAACCAAAGACTGTTATATTCCGCATATTCAGTCATATTTCTTTGTTTTAAGACCGAATGTGTTTAATTCTGAGGGTTTTGAAAAATTTATAACCTCAGTAAAAGAAGAAGAAACAAAAAATGAAGTAATCGAAAAGTACGAAATAGGCTTGACGACAGAACTTGAAGCCTGTGGGTTTGAATGTGATTATGCGATAAAAGATTTTTATAAATACAATAATCCGACAATTTACAAATGGCGAAAGTTGTATGAAAAATCAGATTTTCCGTATATAAAATGCTCGCTTTTGAGATTGAAAAACTCTTTGCATACGACGGTTGAAGGGTGGCAAGAACTTTTAACGGCTGAACAAGTTGAAATGATTGAGAAAAATCTTTCTTATACTCGTAGAAATAAGCCTATGCAACATTTTGCACCAAGATTTGTAAAAGAGTTTGTGTTTAATCATTTGCCAAACAAAAAAATGAAATCTCGTATGGCTACAAGATTTTTGCTTAAAACCGTTCTTGCATTTTTGACCGATTAATCAAATTTTTTTATCAATTTTAATCAAAAAGTGGCGATTTTTTCGTTTTTATACCCAAAAGTGTTTTAATTTTCCTAATAAATCCGATAAAATAAACTTTCAAACGGATAAAACACATTGTAAAAAAGCATTTTACGATAAAAAGTAGCAAATCAATTGACGGATTTTTCTTGAAAATATTTACGTAAGCAAGCACATTGACCAAACAAAAATGTTTTTTGTGCGGTTTTTTGATGTAACTATTTGAATGAATTCGCCAATTTGTCAGTTTTTGTGGCAAATAATAAAACTCGTTTTTAAAGGATAAATTAATATAAAGCCACCAGTCAAAAAGGGCATCTACGGGTGAATTTAGAAGTTCGTCAATTAGCAAATCCTTTTTTATCATTACCGATGAAAGTGTCAAAATTGGATTTTTTTTGTCAAACATTTTGAACATGTTGTGCGGAAAACTTAATTTCGCAAGTTCTTCTTCTGTTTTTGCAACTTGTTTTTGGATTTCTTCTATCCAGTCTTTTTCGCCGATTAAGTTTACGGAATTAAATATAAAATTTATATTTTCAGGGCAATTTTTAATTCGTTCTTCCAAAGCCGTAGGACAAAGCGTATCATCGCTTTCTAAAAATGCTATCCATTCACCTTTTGCGTATTTCAAACCTGTTTGAATTGATTTTTTTAACCCTTTATTTTTGTCGTGGCAAATTAATTTTATACGTTTGTCCTCGCAAAAACTTTTGATAGTGTTTACCGATTCGTCAGTCGAAGCATCATCTACAACAATAAGTTCCCAATCAGAATAAGTCTGTGCAAGCACAGACTTAATTGTTTCTGATATATATTCGTTATAATTATAACTTGTAGTGATTATTGAAATCATAAATTGCTATTTTTCCTCAATTAAGAGCAACCAGAGTAACCGCAGTTAGGGCAAATAAAGCAACCTTCTGCCATTTCAATTTTGTTACCGCATTCAGGACAAACAACAGTTTTGATTTCGCCTGTTGGGTTGTATTCTTCAACTGTTTCTTCTTTTACTTCTTCAACCTTTTTTTCTTCTTCTTTTTTCTTAGTCAAATTCATTGGTTGAATTGGTCGGCAGTTATTTCTGTAAACAGTGATTCCTTTTAAGTCGTTTTCGTAAGCCAAGATATAAGTTTGTTCAATATCTTCACGAGTTGCACTTTCAACGAAGTTTACTGTTTTTGAAACTGCGTTATCTGTGTGTAATTGGAATGCTGCTTGCATTTTAACGTGCCAATAAGGTGAAACGTCGTGTGCTGTTGCAAAAATTGCTTTTGTTTTGTCGTCAATGCCGTTTACGTGAGCAATTGTACCTTCTTCTGAGATTTGACGCATAATGTCATCGTTGTAGAAACCATGTTGAATTGCGTATTCTTTGAAGATAGGGTTTACTTCAAGCATTTCTGTTCCGTCCATTACGTTTCTCATAAATACAAGACCGAATAGAGGTTCAACACCACCTGAAGCACTTGCAATCATTGAAATAGTACCTGTTGGTGCGATACAAGTTGTTGTTGCATTTCTGATACCGTATTTTTCAATTTCGCTATCTAATTCTGCCCACATTTCATCTGTGATAGCACCAGCAGATTTTCCTGCATATTTTGTTTGCAAGAATTTTTTGTTGTCGTAAATACTTCCTTCAAAGTTTTTAAATCTGCCACGAAGTTTTGACAATTCAATTGATTCAACTTTTGAGTGGTAATCAATGAATTCCATAACTTTTGCTGCAAGTTCTGTACCTTCTTTTGAACTGTATGAAATGTTCAATTTCATAAGCATATCAGCCCAACCCATTACACCTAAACCGATTTTTCTGTTGTTTTGTACCATTTCGGCAATTTGAGGTAGTGGGTAGTTGTTCACTGTAATTACGTTATCTAAGAATTTGATAGAAAGTTTTGTGATTTCTTTCAATTTATCCCAATTGATTTCGCCATTTTCAACCATTAAACCAAGGTTGATAGAACCCAAGTTACATGCTTCGTAAGGTAACAATGGAACTTCACCACAAGGGTTTGTTGATTCTATTTCACCAATTTGTGGAGTTGGGTTGTCTGCGTTCATTTTGTCGATGAAAATGATACCTGGTTCACCTGTTGACCAAGCATTGTTTACGATTTTGTCAAATACTTCTTTTGCGTTTAATTTACCTGCAACTTCTTTTGTATTTGGGTTAATTAATTCGTAATCAGTATTATTTTTTACTGCGTCCATAAATTTGTTTGTTAAAGCAACTGAAATGTTGAAGTTGTTTAATTTTGAAGTATTATTTTTGCAGTCAATAAATTCTAAAATGTCAGGGTGGTCAACTCTTAAAATACCCATGTTAGCACCACGTCTTGTACCGCCTTGTTTTACGGCTTCTGTTGCTGCGTTAAATACTTCCATGAATGAAACAGGACCTGATGAAACACCCATTGTTGATTTAACAACACTGTTTTTTGCTCTCAATCTTGAGAAAGAAAAACCTGTACCACCACCTGATTTGTGGATAAGAGCAGTATTTTTAACTGTTTCAAAAATTCCTTCAAGTGAATCTTCAACAGGAAGAACGAAACAAGCAGATAATTGACCAAGTTCACGACCTGCGTTCATCAAAGTTGGTGAATTTGGCATAAAGTAACGTTCTGTAATTGCTTTATAGAATTCGTCGCTTAATTTGTCTGCATCTGCTTGAGATTTTCCATATTGTAATTCTGCGGCAGCAATAGAATCCGCAACACGTCTGAACATTGTTGCAGGAGTTTCTACGCAGTTACCGTTTTTATCTCTTTTTAAGTATCTTTTTTCTAATACTTTAATAGCATTTTCTGATAACTTAACGTTGTCTTGAGTTTCCACGCTCACAATAACCTCCCTAATTTTATATGTGATAATTTTTCGTTTCGTAATTAAAATTTATGATAGTTTTAATATTCTATAATTTTACAATTAAATTATATACAAAGACCATGCTCATGACTAAATATTTATAAATATTTACAACTACAAAAACAAAAAAACTTCCCAAAGGAAGTTTTTAAAAAAAGGCGACACCCAGATTCGAACTGGGGGATAAAAGCTTTGCAGGCTTCTGCCTTACCACTTGGCCATGTCGCCATAAATTATAAGATTATCTTATAAAATACATGAAAAAAAGTCAAGTCTTAGGTTGTCTATATTTTTATGTTTAAAGAATAATTAATTGTAAAGCATTTGCTTTTGTCTGTTTTTGTGAAATAATTGAACAATACCTAAAAATATTGGGTTAAGTAGTGTTTTTATTTAATAAAGGAGAAGTAATGACTGGGAGTCAAACAAAAATCGATTTTTCGAAATTAGATGAAATCATCGCTCAATACGACGGTAAAAAATCAAACTTAATTGCTATTTTGCAAAAAGTTCAAGAGGTTTATCGTTATTTGCCTGAAGATGCAATGATTTACATCGGTACAAAAATGGAAGGCTTATCACCTGCAACAGTATTTGGTGTTGCAACTTTCTATGCTCAATTTTCATTAGAGCCAAAAGGTAAATATGAAATTAAGTGCTGTGATGGTACTGCATGCCACGTTAGAGGCTCAATGCCAGTATTAAATGCAATTAAATCAAAGTTGAATTTTAAAGAAGGAAAAACAACAACAGAGGACGGTTTATTCTCATTAGAAATCGTAAGTTGTTTAGGTGCTTGCGGTTTAGCCCCTGTTGTAGTTATAAATGAAAAGGTTTATCCTCAAATGACATCTGATGCTATAAGTATAGTTTTAGACACAATTATCGGAGAGGAGAATAAATAATGAAATTAAATATAGATATTAAAAAAGAACAAGAAATTGCACAAGAAAGCATTAAAAACCAAGGTTGTAGAGTTTTGGTTTGCGGTGGTACAGGCTGTGTTGCAAACGGTTCAATGAAGGTAATGGATAAATTCAGAGAATTGGGTGCAGATGTTTCAGTTGCAACTTCTTACGATAAATTAACAGTAATTCCAACAGGTTGCCATGGTTTTTGCGAACAAGGTGTTTTGGTTTTATTACCTGATTTACACACTGCTTACGTAAAAGTTAAAGTGGAAGATGTTGAAGAAATTTATAATACTCACATTGTTGGCGGAAAACCAGTTGAAAGACTTTTGTATGTTGATCCTGCAACAAAACAATCAGTTCAAAAACCTGAAGAAATCAATTTTTACGCTAAACAAACTCGTACAGCCTTGAAAAATTGCGGTCATATCAACGCAGAATCAATTGATGAAGCAATTGCAGTTGGAACTTATGAAGCCTTAGCAAAAGTTTTGACAGAAGAAGACCAAGAAGCCGTAATTAAAGAGGTTGAAGACTCAGGCTTACGTGGTAGAGGTGGCGGTGGCTTCCAAACAGGTAGAAAATGGAGAAGTGTTTACCAACATCGTGGCGGAAAATCTTACGTAATCTGTAACGGTGATGAGGGCGACCCAGGGGCATTCATGGATAGATCTGTAATGGAAGGTGATCCTCACAAATTGTTAGAAGGTATGGCAGTTGCTGCATTTGCAATTGGTGCTGATGAAGGTTATATCTACGTTCGTGCAGAATATCCTCTTGCAATTAAACGTTTAAGAAAAGCAATTGCAGATGCCGAAGAACGTCATTATTTAGGCAAAAATATTATGGGAACTGACTTCTCATTCGAAATTCATATCAAAGAGGGTGCAGGTGCATTCGTTTGTGGTGAATCTTCTGCCTTAATCGCTTCAATTGAAGGCGAAAGAGGTATGCCAAGACCTAAAAATATTCACATGGCAGAATGTGGTTTGTTTAAACGTCCAACCTTGTTGAATAACGTAGAAACTTTTGCGAATGTTCCTTTGATTATTACAAAAGGTGCAAAATGGTTTAGTTCTATGGGTACTGAAACTTCAAAAGGTACAAAAACATTTGCCTTGACAGGTGAAGTTAATAATACAGGTTTGATTGAAGTTCCAATGGATACAACACTAAGACAAATCGTATTTGACCTTGGTGGTGGAATTAGAAACGGTAAAAAATTCAAGGCAGTTCAAATCGGTGGTCCATCAGGTGGTTGCTTGACAGAAGAACATTTAGATATGGCTATGGATTACGACCAATTAACAAAAGTAGGGGCAATGGTTGGCTCTGGCGGTTTGGTTGTAATGAACGAAGATACTTGTATTGTTGAAGTTGCTCGTTTCTTTATGAACTTTACTCAACACGAATCTTGCGGTAAATGTACTCCTTGTCGTGAGGGTACTAAACAAATGTTGAGAATTCTTGAAAAAATCGTTAAAGGCGAAGGCACAATGGAAGACTTGGATACTTTGGAAGAACTTGGAAAAGTTATCAAAGACGGTTCATTATGCGGTTTAGGTAAATCTGCACCAAATCCTGTACTTTCAACTTTGAAATACTTTAGAGATGAATATATTGCTCACATTAAAGATAAGAAATGTCCTGCAGGTGTTTGCAAGGCTCTTAAATCTTATACAATTGATGCTGAAAAATGTAAAGGTTGCACAAAATGTGCAAGAAATTGCCCAGTTGGGGCTATTGAGGGTGAAATCAAACAAGCACACAAAATTGACCAAGAAAAATGTATCAAATGTGGTGCTTGTGCATCAAATTGCCCATTCAAAGCAATCGTTTTAAATTAGTTTAATTATAAGGATAAAATCAATGAGTGATAAAAAAACATTATTTATAAATAATCAAGAAGTTGAATTTACAGATGAAAAAACGGTATTGGAAGTAATTCGCAATAACGGATTTAACGTACCAACTTTTTGTGACAGACCTGAATTGAGTCAATTCGGTGCGTGTAGAATGTGCGTTGTAGAACAAGAAGGTAGAGGAATTCAAGCCTCTTGCACAATGCCACCAAGAGCAGGTATCAAAATTTTCACACATTCTGCAAGAGTTAGAAAAATCAGAAAAACAATTTTAGAATTGTTATTGGCAAACCATGACAGAGAATGCACAACTTGCGAAAAATCAGGCAGTTGCGATTTGCAAAAATACGCAGAAGAATACGGAGTTAGAAGTATTAAATATCCAACTTTGAAAAAAGAAGACATGTTAGAAATTGATAACTTCAACCCATCAATTGTTAGAGATCCAAACAAATGTATTCTTTGCGGTGCTTGTGTTAGAGCATGTAAAGAATTCCAAGGGCATGCTGTTTTAGGTTTTGCAAATAGAGGCTCAAAAACAGTTGTTCAACCAATGAACGGAAGAACTTTGGCATCTGTTGACTGTGTTTTCTGTGGTCAATGTCAAGCAGTTTGCCCAACAGGTGCATTAACAATAAAATCTGATGTTGATGCAATATGGGACGAAATTAATAACAACGATAAAAAAGTTGTTGTTCAAATAGCACCTTCAGTTCGTGTTGCTATTGGCGAAATGTTCGGACTAAAAGCAGGCGAAAATACAATTGGAAAAATTTATTCAGCCTTGAGAAAAATTGGTTTCGATTTGGTATTCGATACAAATTTCTCTGCTGATTTAACTATTGTTGAAGAAGCAACAGAATTTTTAGGAAGATTGAATAATGGCGGTAAATTGCCATTGTTTACATCTTGTTGTCCGGCATGGGTTAGATATTTGGAAACTCAACACCCTGAAATGCTAGAACATTTGTCATCTTGCAAATCTCCACAAGGAATGATGTCTGCAATTGTTCAAGAATTGTTGCCAAAATATTATGAAGAATATACAAAAGAAAATACAGTTGTTGTTTCAATCATGCCTTGTACTGCTAAAAAATATGAGGCAAAAAGAGGTCAATTAAGACGTAACGACAAATTTGAAACAGATTACGTTTTAACAACTCAAGAACTTGGCAGAATGATTAAAGAAGCAGGAATTGACTTCAAAAACCTAAAAGATGAAAAAGCAGATTCACCATTTGGCGGATATACAGGTGCAGGCACAATTTTTGGTGCATCAGGTGGTGTTGCAGAGGCAGCAGCAAGAACTGCATACTATTACGTAACAGGCGAAAACATTTCAAATGACGATATTACACAAATGCGTGGTGTTGATAAAAATTCTCGCTCAAAAACAGTAGAATTGGATATCAAAGGCACAAAAGTTGTGGTTAGAGTCGTTTCAACTTTGGTTGAAGCAGAAAAAGCAATTCAAGAAATTAAAAACGGCACTGCAAACTTCCAATTACTAGAAGTTATGGCATGCCCTGGAGGTTGCGTAAACGGTGGCGGTCAACCAAGAAGTTGCGAAAATGTAAAAATTAAACAAGAACGTGCAGAAGGTTTGTATGAAGAAGATAAAAATTCTGAATTAAGACACTCTCACGAAAACCCTGATGTGAAAAAACTATATGAACAAGACTTGGAAAAAGCAGGCTCTCACAAAGCCCATGAATTGTTGCATACAACATATCAAGACATGTTCAAGGATTCATACAAGGACTTAAAATAATAAAAAATAAAATAACTGCGACATTTTATAACAATGTCGCAGTTTTAATTGTAAAGAATGTCTAAAATTTAGTTTATCAAATCTGTTGACAAGATTTTTTGATATACTAAAATAGTATTACAACTTAGTATTACAATAAGTTAGTTTAGTAATAAGTAGAAAAAAAGGAGACCACTAAAATGGCACGCGAAAAGTACGAAAGAACCAAACCGCACGTTAACGTTGGTACTATTGGTCACGTAGACCACGGTAAAACAACATTGACAGCAGCAATTACAGCAACATTGGCTGCAGCAGGACAAGCAGAATTGAAAAAATTTGATGAAATCGATGCTGCTCCTGAAGAAAGAGCAAGAGGTATTACAATCTCTACTGCTCACGTAGAATATGAAACAGCAACTAGACACTATGCTCACGTTGACTGCCCAGGCCACGCTGACTACGTTAAAAACATGATTACAGGTGCTGCTCAAATGGACGGTGCAATTCTT
>SAMEA104315436__coassemble_1082_pt1 | contig 21482 bp, 21 predicted proteins | sample SAMEA104315436__metabat2_low_PE_046 | metagenome-assembled genome bin SAMEA104315436 (sample SAMEA104315436) | gut metagenome | biome: Monkey gut; feature: monkey-associated habitat; material: faeces | place: China | collected 2013
AACATTAAGAATAGTGAAACCCAACCCATTACAAGGTATAATCCTGTGTTTAAATATTTGAATTTTAAAGTTATGCAAGAAAAAACTATTCCCATCGCTGCCAAATACCAAGTTACAGCAAGCAATGCAACTGAATGAGGAAATGGAACTACAAGCATCAATATTGGTGTGTAAGTTCCTGCAATTAATAAGAATATTGCTGAGTGGTCAATTTTTCTAAAAACTTTTTTTGCAGTTTCGTTTACCATTGCGTGGTAACAAGTTGATGACTGGAACAAAAGAATTAATGTTGCACCATAAATTGATGTGGTTGCAGTTTGAGTCGGTGTGTTTGAGGCTACAATTAGCAAAACTAAACCATAAATCGACAACAATGTACCAATAGCATGCGTAAATGCGTTTGCAAATTCTTCTATTGGTGAATATTTCATTTCTTCCATTTTGACCTCTTTTATTTTTTACAATTCATTATTCTATAAATATATAAATATTATAACCTTTTTATTACAAATATTTACTTTTAAAAAAGCCATAAAACTCAAATTCAAGTTCTATGGCTTTTTACTTTATTGAAAGTGTTTTAAAACTTATTCGTATCTGCCAAGAACTAAAACTGCGTTACAACCGCCAAATCCGAACGAGTTTGTCATAACCTTGTTGATTTCGTGTTTTCTTGCTTTGTTTGGTACGTAATCTAGGTTAGCAACTTCTTCGTCTTGATTTTCCAAATTAATTGTTGGAGGAACGATGTTGTCTTGTAGGGTTTTAATTGAAATAATTGTTTCAACTGCACCTGTTGCACCCAAAGAGTGCCCAATCATTGATTTTGTTGAACTTACTAGCAAGTTTTTGTTTTCGTCCTTGCTTCCAAATATTTTTTCAATTGCTTTTGATTCAGCAATATCACCGATGTGTGTGCTTGTTCCATGTGCGTTGATGTAAGAAATTTCATCTTTTGAAACTCCTGCATCTTCCATAGCAAGTGTCATTGCACCGATAGCACCTTCGCCTTGCAAGTGAGGGCAAACCATATCGTAAGCATCGCAATTTTGACCATAGCCAAGAATTTCTGCATAAATTTTAGCATTTCTTTTTAGTGCGTGTTCTAATTCTTCTAAAACTAAAACACCTGCACCCTCACTCATTACAAAGCCATCTCTGTCTTTGTCGTAAGGTCTTGAGGCTTTTTCAGGTTCGTCGTTACGTTTTGATAATGTTCTTGCACAATTAAAGGCTGCAAGTCCTAAATCACAAATAGCACCTTCTGTTCCGCCAGCGATTAAAACATCTGCTTCTCCGTATTGAATTGCTCTAAACGCATCACCAATTGAGTGAGTACCTGTTGCACATGCCGAAGTTACGCATTTGTTTAAACCTTTTAAGCCGTATCTAATTGCGATTACCCCTGATGGCATATTTGCAATCATCATCGGTACTGTAAATGGAGATGCTTTTCCGTATCCTCTTGCAAGCATTGTGTTGTGTGCATCTTGGATAACTTCCATTCCGCCAGCACCTGAACCTACAAGTACACCAATTCTTTTTACATTTTCATTTTCTAAATCTAATTTTGAATCTTCAATTGCTTCTTTCGCTGCAGCAACTGCAAATAAAATTTGTTTTGAATATCTTTTTACTTCTTTTGGATTTCCAAGAAATTCTTTGTCAAATTCAGGAACTTCTCCACCAATATTAACAGTGTGTTTGTCTAATTGTACTTGAGTTAAAGTTCTAATCGCACTTTTTCCATCAAGTAAATTTTTCCATAATAAATCGCAACCAAGTCCGTATGGTGTAACTGCTCCCATACCTGTTACTACTACTCTTTTTTTCATATTTCCAACCTTATATTCTTCTAGTGTCTAAATTTTACCCATTAATTAGATTAGCATTACGATTTTTTTTTGTCAACTTTTAAAACTTTAATTATGACAATTTTCTAATCATTTCTTGTGCTTCTTCAAATTCAGGGAAGATTTCAACGGCTTTTTCTAATTGTTCTAAAGCCTTATCGTTGTCGCCAATTTGTTCGTAGCATTTTGCACTATTTAAAAGTAACATAGTGTTTGTTTTGTTGCTTTCTAATATTTTTAAGAACAATTGATTTGCTTGAACAAAGTTGCCTAAATTGAAATAGCAAAGTGCTAAAATGTTCTCAATTTCATCGTTTGGTGAAATTTCATAGGCTTTTACAAGGTAAAGTTTTGCGTTGTCGTAATCTTTACACAAGAACGCAGATTTACCCAACAAGAACAAAATAAAATCGTTTGTAGGTGCTTTTGCAAGAGCCTTTAACAACATTGAATATGCTGCTTCATTATCGTTGAACGACATTTTGTTTTTTGCCGCAAATGTCAAGAAATTTGGATTTTCAGGCTCTATTGAAAGAGCATATTTATACATTTCTTCTGCTTTTGCAAAATCTTCTACTGCGTGCAAGTAATTTGCATATTCAAACACGATGTCTTTATTTTCAGGATCAAGTTTGTATGCAGTTTCAAATTCGTCTTTTGCATAGTCAAATAGACGTTTGTTCAAATAAATTACGCCCAAATCCTTGTGAGTTTTTGCAGAATTAGGATTTAATGACAAAACTTTTTTGAAAATCTTTTCTGCGTGGTCGTAATCTTTTGTTTGCATGCAAAGCATTGCGTATTCATAATAAATATCAGGTGTTACAGCACCTTGAAGTATGATTTTTTCGTACAATTCTTTTGCTGATTCAACATCATCTATTTTTAAATATATAGATGCAAGTTTTTGAATCATCATAACTGCTTTTGGATTTGTTTCAATAATTCCCTTTAAAATCTTTATTGAGGCTTTCAAATCGCCTAAAACTTCGTAGCAACAAGCCAAATTATATTTGAAGTTTGATTTTTCAGGATATTTTTCTGAAAGCATTATGTAATGTGAAATTGCTGAATCGTAACGTTTTGCCTTAAATTCGCATAAGGCTAATGAAACGATGTAATTGTCTAGTGGTTCAACTTCGTATGCTTTTTCAAACATTTCGCATGCCAATTCAAATTTGCTTTGTAGTTGCAAAATTGAACCCATATTATAGAAAGTTAATGAGTTTGAACCGTCGATTTCTGCGGCTTTTTTGTAATTTTCAAGAGCCTTGTCGTAGTTGCCCATTGTAATATATGCTGTGCCTAAATTGTTATAAATTTGGGCATGGTCAGGTTTTAATTCAATGGCTTTTTCAAAATATTCAATACTTTCTTTAAATCTTTTTGTTGCGATGTAAGAAGTTCCGATTAAGAAATAGAATTGATATTCTTCAGGATCTAATTCGATACCTTTTTTTGCCAATTCAATTGCTTTATCTTCTTCTTTTGTTCGCATATAAACAACTGCTAAATTTTTGTACGCATCTATATAATTTTCACGAAGATTTATTACTTCTTGATATGCAGTTTTTGCGTGTAAATAATTTTCTAAATTGTCGTAACAATTTGCTAAATAGAACCAACTTGTCGCATCATCAGGTGCATATTTTACAACTGTTTCAAAATTAATTCTGCCTTGTTCATAAAGTTCAAGGTTTAAGTTGCAAAGTCCGAGCATCTTCAAGGCTTCAACATTAAATTCGTCGTCTTTTAGTAATTCTTCAAGTTTGATTTTTGCTTGAGCAAAATCTTTTTCACCAATAATTTGGTTAATTTCATCTAAATTTATCTTTTCCATAGTTAAATTATATTACAAAAAAATAAGCATGTCGTTGTTTTTGTGTTAATATTAAGTCATGGGATAAGGAGAATAGTTGTGACTCAACAAAATATGTTTTCAGAAGGAAATATTGTTCCTGTAAATATTAGAGAAGAAATGAAACGCTCATACATAGATTATGCGATGAGTGTAATTGTAGGACGTGCATTGCCTGACGTTCGTGATGGTTTGAAACCTGTTCACAGACGTATCTTATTTGCGATGAATGAGTTGGGCATGTACCCTGATAAACCATTTAGAAAATGTGCCAGAATTGTTGGTGAAGTTTTAGGTAAATATCACCCTCATGGTGATTCATCTGTATATGATGCCTTAGTTCGTATGGCACAAGATTTTTCTACAAGATATTTAACAGTAGACGGTCATGGTAACTTTGGTTCTGTAGACGGTGATGGGGCTGCCGCAATGCGTTATACAGAAGCAAGAATGCACAAAATTACTCAATCAATGCTTGCTGATATTGATTCAGAAACTGTTGATTTTGGACCAAACTTTGACGGTTCGTTGCAAGAACCATTAGTTTTACCTTGTAGATTACCAATGTTGTTATTAAACGGTACTTCAGGTATTGCGGTTGGTATGGCAACAAATATTCCACCTCACAACTTATGTGAAGTTGTAGACGGTTTGGTTGCTTTAATTGATAACCCTGATTTGACAGTTGCAGATTTGATGCAATACATCAAAGGACCTGATTTTCCTACTGCTGCAACAATTGTTGGTTTAAACGAAATTAAACAAGCATACGAAACTGGTCGTGGTTCAATTAAAATGCAAGCCGTTTCTACATTCGAAGAAATTGCAGGTGGTGGCGGTCGTCAAGCAAGAACTGCGATTGTTATTACTGAAATTCCTTACCAAGTAAACAAATCAGATTTGATTTTGAAAATTGCAGAACTTGTTAAAGACCAAAGAGTTACAGGCATTTCTGATATTCGTGATGAATCTGACAGAGAAGGTATGAGAATCGTTATCGAATTGAAACGTGATGCTAAACCTGAAGTTGTTAAAAATAATTTATTCAAATATACTCAATTAGCAACAACTTTCGGTGTAAATATGCTTGCTTTGTGTGATAATCAACCAAGATTATTGAATTTACACCAAGTATTAACTGAATTTATTGCTCACAGGGTTGAAGTTGTTACAAGAAGAACAATTTATTACTTGAAAAAAGCAAAAGTAAGAGCACATATTTTGGCAGGTTTATTAATTGCTTTAGGTTCTTTGGACGAAGTAATTGAATTGATTAAATCTTCAAAAACAACTGAAGATGCTCGCTCAGGTTTGATGAGCAAATTCGGTTTGGATATTGACCAAGCAAATGCTATTTTGGAGATGCAATTACGTCGTTTGACAGGTTTGGAACAAGACAAAATCAAATCTGAATACGACGAATTAATCAAGAAAATTGCAGAATACGAAGCAATTCTTGCAGATAGAAAGAAAGTTCTTGCTATTATCAAAACTGAATTGCTTGAAGATAAAGAAAAATACGGAGATGAAAGAAAAACTCAAATTATTGCTGAACAAGGTGAAATGAGTATTGAAGATTTAACTCCAAATACTCCAATGGCTGTGTTCATCACTCACCAAGGTTACATCAAACGTATTTCACTTGATACTTTTGAAAGACAAAATAGAGCAACTCGTGGTAAATCAGGCATGAAAACAAAAGATGATGATGATATTCAACATTTCTTTACTGCTATGATGCACGACAAAGTGTTGTTCTTCTCATCTAAGGGTACTGTTTATAGTTTGAACGTATACGATTTCCCTGAAGGTCAACGTCAAGCAAAAGGTTTACCAATTATTAACGTATTACCAATTTCTCAAGATGAAAGAATTACTGCGGTTGTTCCTGTAAGCAATTTCTCTCACGATTTGAACTTGATTATGTTGACAAAATCAGGTTACATCAAGAGAATTGAATTAGACAACTTTGCAAATATCAGACGTAACGGTATTATTGCTATAAGTTTGGAAGAAAATGACGAATTAAATTGGGTTAAATTAGCAAATCCAAAAGATGAAATTATAATCGGTACAAAATGCGGTATGGCGATTAGATTTAGCATTGAAGATTTAAGACCTTTAGGTAGAAGTGCAAGAGGTGTAACTTCAATGAAATTGAGAACAGGTGATGAATTAATCGGCTGTGATATCGTTCCTCAAAATTATGATGCTGATTTGTTGGTTGTAACTTCTGATGGTTTTGGAAAACGTACAAAACTTTCTGAATTTAGAGGTCAAAACAGGGGCGGTATCGGTTTAATAGCAACTAAATTTAAAACAAACGAATCAAGACTTGTTGCATTAACTATTGTTTCAGAATCTGATGATATTATGCTTGTTACTGCAAATGGTATTGTAACTCGTATTAAAGCGGGTGACATTTCTCAACAAGGTAGACCTGCAACTGGTGTAAGGGCTCAAAACTTGGTTGATAATGATACTGTTGTTTCAGTAAACAAGATTATTTCACCTGAGGAAGAAGATGCAATTGTTGACAAGGCAAAGCCTGCAACAGAGGCTTCTCAAGAAACAACTGAGGTTGAACAAACTAAGTTAATATAATATAAATAAAATGGCGGTGGTTTTATCACCGCTATTTTATTATAAACTTGGGTAGTGGTAATTTTTCATGCCTTTGTTATAATTAATTTATGAAAAATCTAAACAATATTAACGATTGGACAGATGTTACAGAGCATCAAAGGTTGGGTGAAATCTTGCTTGCTTCTGGCAAAATAAATCTTATTCAATTGGGTATGGCTTTAGATGTTCAAAAATTCCAAAAAATGCAATTAGGTCAGGTTTTAATTGATATGAAAGTTATTGATAATAAGACTTTGTATTCAGCCTTGGAATTGCAAAATGAAATTGATGAGTTTTTGGAATTGAAACAGGATAGAATGGAGTAGTTATATGCTATTTAAAGAAATGCTTACCGTAAAAAATGTCGTATTTTTGATATTAGTTTTAATCCTTTTAACTCTAATACCTCAAATAAGTGATATCGTAATGTTGTTTTTTGCTTGTTTCGTACTGGCATGTTCAATGTTACCTTTGGTTAATTGGTTAGATAAAAAGACAAAAAACAGAACTATTTCAACCTTGATAGTCTTGTCATCGTCTGTAATTCTAACTTTGGCATTTATTTTGCCTGTTTTGACAATTACTTTTGAACAAATTAGTGCATTTGTTCAAACTTTGCCGTCAAAAGTTGCTGAACTTCAAACTTATTTGCATACTTTTAGTTTTGCAGGACATAGTTTTTCTGAATATATAACTTTCGACAGTGTAATGAACAATGGCGACAATATTGCAAAAGGAATTTTGAGCCAATCCTTGAACATTACAATTGGATTTTTGCAAGGAATAATTATTTTTATTGCGGTAATAACTATTTTATTCTATTTATTGCAAGATTCTGTTTATATGAAAGAAAAATTCTTGGAGTTTTTCCCTGATAAATTGAAATGCAAAGCCGAAAACATCGTTACTAAAATCTATCAAAAAGTTGGTGGATATGTAATTGCCTCAATAATTTCAGGTGCTGCAATTTGGTTATTAATTTCAATTTCGCTATTGATTTTGAGAGTTGAATTTGCATTTTCTTTAGGTTTAATCGCAGGTGTTTTAGATATTATCCCTGTTTTAGGACCAACAATTGCGTTGACTTTGATAATTTTAAGTGCCTTCAAAAAAGGTGCAATTGTTGTTGGTATCGCAATTGTGATATTTTTAGGTGTTCAACAAATTTCTAATAATATCGTAAGACCTTTAGTTTTCGGTAAATTTATGGATTTGCACCCATTGGTTGTAATTTTTTCATTGCTTGTCGGTGGAAAATTCGGCGGATTTTTGGGTTTGATTTTAGCACCTGCAATTGCCGCTATTGTTACTGTTTTAATTGATGAATTATATTTAAAGACAATAAACAAAAAATCGAAGTAGAATGGAAAAAGTTTTATATAACAAAAATTTTAATAAAAATGCAGAGTGTAACATTTGGAGTATTTTTCCGAGCAGTTACTCTTTTGCTATGTCCTCTTTGGGTTTTTTGTGGATGTTCAAGTCAATGGATATGCAAGATAACGTTAATGTCGAAAGGGTTTATGCGGATACGACAAAAACTTCAATAAAACCTGAAGATGTTGATGCAATGTGTTTTTCGTTTTCTTTTGATTTAGATTTTATCTATATTTTTCAAATTTTAGAAAAATATAAAATCCCATTTTTTGCAAAAGATCGTAATGAAAATCACCCTTTAATTTTTGGTGGTGGACCAGTTTTGACTGCAAATCCAATGCCATACCAAGAGTTTTTCGATTTTGTAATTGTTGGTGATGGCGAAAATATTAATACTGCGGTTACTGATGTTATTGCCGAAATGAAAGGGCAACCAAAGTCTGAGATTTTAAAAAGAATTGCTCAAATTGAAAGTGTTTACGTTCCGTCAATTAAACAAGAAAAAGTTGTAAAAAATTGTGCAAAAATCGACGAATGCGTTTATACTCCAATTTTGAGTGATGAAGCGTTTTTTAGTAATATGTTTATTCTTGAAATTTCAAGAGGTTGTGCAAATTGCTGTGCCTTTTGTTTGGCATCATACTTGAATTTGCCTGTAAGATTTGCACCTTACGAAAATATTATAAAAACGATAGATTTAGGGCTAGAAAACACTAATAAAATCGCTTTGTTGGGTGCTCAAGTTTCAATTCACCCAAAATTTAAGCAAATTTGCGAATATATTTATGAAAAAATTCAACAAAGACCTGAAATTGAGATGAGTATTTCGTCCTTGAGAGTTGATGGTTGTGATGATGTTGTTTTAAAAACTTTGGTTGCAGGACATCAAAAACATGTTACTATTGCTATTGAGGCAGGTAGTGAACGATTAAGAAAAGTTATTAACAAAAATATTTCTGAACAACAAATTTTTGATACTGTTGAAAGAATTCGAAAAAATGGCTTAAAAGGTGTTAAAATTTATGCGATGATTGGAATTCCAACCGAAACGCAACAGGATTTGGAAGAAATTGTATCACTTGCAAAACGTTTAAAACAAGCGAATAAAGGTTTTGATATTTCGTTTGCATTTTCATCGTTTATTCCAAAGCCAAACACTCCACTTCAATGGTGTGGCAGATTTCCGACAAACGAATTGGAGAAACGACAAAATTATCTTAAAAAAGAATTCCACAAAATGGGCATAAAAGCCGGCTTTTCAAGCATAAAATGGGATTATTGGCAAACTGTTTTATCTCGTGGTGATGCGTCTTTTGCTGAATTTATCGTTGATGTTTACAAAAATGGCTATAAGTTAGGTGCGTTCAAAAAAGCCTCAAAAGGTAGATTTAATCCTGATGATTACGCAATTAGAGATTATTCTCTTGACGAGGATTTACCTTGGGATTTGATTGAAATTCGCCCTACAAAAGATGTTTTAAAAGATAGAAATAAAAAATTGTTGAGTATTAACTAATTTTTGCGTTGTTAAATCTACTCATCAAGGCTGAAGCGAAATCTAGTGCTTTTTCCAAAGATTTGAAGGCGCGTTTTGGAATCATAAGTGTGCTATTTTTGCCTACGTAGATGAAAATAAGTTCTTCTGTTAGTTTTATGTCGCAAATGTCTTTGTATGGAATGACGTTGTTTCCAAGGTTTGTCATAAAACTTAGACCGTCATCTTTTATTGTGCAGACAACATTTGTAATTTGTTTTAAAGTTTTTTCCGCCGTAACAAATGATGCGTACAAAAGCATTGGAAAAACGATTAGAGAAACACCAATGAACAAAACTCCGATAGCAGATTTTTGTAGGCAAATAAAGATTACACCAATGATAAAAGCCGTAATGTTAAAAATAAGTAGCAGTGTGCATCTTACTTTTTCGAACGAATAAGAATCAAGTACAAAATTTGCGATATCTTGTTTTGTGTATTGATATGAAACTGTTAAATCTTCCATTTTTGCCTCTTTATTTTTTGTTTCGTGAGTTTAAAGCACTTTCAAATTGTTTGAAAACGTCTGCTCCTACAAGTTGCTCAAGTTGTGCCCTTTTTGAATAGTAATCATTTCTTGCTCTCATTTGCAAATCAAGAGAATCTCTGTAATAAGCATCTGAAATTAATATAATTTCTTTTGTCCCTTTTTGTGCAAGTTTGTAGTTGTTATATCTTTGTTTTGTCATTTTAGATGCTCTGTCGTAAATTTCTCGTGCTGTTAGATAGTCAAAATATCTGTTTACGACTTTTTGTTGCAAATCGTCGATTTTTCTTACAAGAATAATCATATCCGCATCATTTACTTTTGAATATTTGTAATTCATTGCTTTTGTATCTTGCCCCATAATGCTTAACATTGAGCCTGTGAAAAAAGCACCTGTTGAAAGCAAAGGATTTCCTGAACCTGCACCAACAAGAGTTGACATATTTGCAATTGTTGTTAAAACTTTTTTAACTGATTTTTCATCAGGTTTGTCAGCCTCAGGATTTGAAAGTTTGTATAGGGCATATTTAATTGTGTCGCTTTTTGTTGCCGCACCTTGCCAAAGCAACGACAAATCGCCCATCATTTCGTTGTAATCAATTTCAACCGATTGCGAAATTTCTTTAGAAATTTTTACGATACTCAAATCGGCATAAGTTAATCCCTCTGTCGAAATCTCTGAATTTCCTTGATTTTTTACTTGTTGTGTGCTTATTGAGGCTTTGTATTTATAAACTTTTTCGATATCGTCAGATGTTCCAACTCTGTATGCAGGCGATTTTGAGTCTGTCACATCGTCTAAAGACGTTGCAAATACAGGTAATACCAAAAGCGATAAAAGAAGTGTTAAAAATAATTTTTTCATCATTTCATATCTCCTTTTATCAAGGCTGAATTTGTATTAAATTGGTATAAACTCAAACTATCAACGGCCTTTTTCCCCGCAAGCCTTTGAAGTTCAAGATAATATTTTTTTGCATTTTCTTCTGCCTGATATTCTTGCAATGTCATATTGTCATACATTGCAGAAGATATTGTTGTGTCTATCAAATCGCCCTTATCTAAGGCTTGATAGTAGTTTTTGTTGTAGAGCAATAATCTTGCTCTTGTGTCTTTCAATAACAACAAAGAGTTTTTGTAGTTGTAGTATGCGTCGATAATTTTATCCTGTAATTCTTCAACAAGCCCCGCAAGTTCAATTAATTCTGTATCTGTCAAAGGTGTTTCTTTTGGCATATTTTTGCGGTTTAAAAGAGTTTGAGCAAGTCTGCCTGCTGCAAATGAACCTGTTTGAATGTAAGGATTAGCACCAATAAATGACGGTGCAAACGAAGCCCCCCTTACGATAGCCGAAAGTGTTTTAGACATTAATGACGAATGAATTCTTCGTTGGCTTTCAGGTGTTGCAAGTTTTTTTAGTGCAAATTCTATGACTTGATTGTTTTCAACTGTACCTTTCCAAAGTTTTTCAATGTCCTCGCAGTCTTTTTTTGCTTGGTATTCTAGCAAATCTTCTAAAACTTGTTTGTCGTTTATCAAAAGAGAACCATTTAATTTTTTTATAGGTTCTTTCAAGGTTACTTTCGGTTTTTCAACTTTGTCTAGTGTAACACTATCTTCTGCCCATGCTGGCAGTAAAAATAGCATAAATACACATATCCACAACATTTTTCTCATAATAATTTTATATCACATAATCATTTATAAATCCATGGATTGATACAAAATACATCTTTTGGTTGTTACTTTGTTTACGAAAAATTTATACAATTAAAACACAGAAGGGGAATTACATAGTGTCAATCAAGTTAGAAAACAAACCTGATAATAAAAAATTTTCTGAAATTACGGTAAAATCTGCACTTAGCACAGATGAATCATATAAATTATGTGTTAAAGCCGATGCTTTAAGACTTGCAAATATGTTTCAAGAGTCTATTCCAAAATATTTACGTTCAATTTTTTACAAAAGAGAAAACGTAGAGGCTTATTATGGTTTGGCTTTATCTTATAAAGCATTACAAAATTACGACAAAGCAATTGAAACCTTGCAAAAGGCTTTAACTTTTGAAAAAAACGATTTCGCAATTTTTTATGAATTGGGGATTTGTCATTTGATGAATGGCACTCCTTGCCCTGCAATAAAATGTTTAATTCGTTCTATTCAATTAAACCCTGACAATTTGAATGCTCAAGTTCAATTGGCTTTGGCTCACGAACTTGTTGGGGAACAAGAATTAGCATTAATGATTTATCAAAGAATTATTGAAGTTGCACCCGACTTTTTGAAAGCATACAAGCACAAAGCCGCTTTGTTAATGAGTTTAGATGAATATAAAGATGCAAGTTCAGTATTTAACAAAATTTTAAAAGTAAAACCAACTTATTCAAAAGCCTTGCTTGGTATTGGAATTTGTTTTGACAAATTAAAACGTACTGTTGATGCAATGCGTTATTACAAAAAATTTATTGAAAATAAACCTGAATCATCGCATATTCCGTTTGTTGAAAGCAGATTATACAAATTGAAAAGTATGCGTCAAAAATCTACGACTTTGTCGCTAGTTACAAATCCTTTGAATGCGTAGTTTATCTTTGTAATTCAAAGATTTTGAATTGACTTGGGTATAATTTATCGAATTTCAAATCTGTTTCTTGGTTTGCAAAGTCAGTTCTTTCAAAATCTTCGCCGTTGAATACGTATTCAGCGACCGCTTTGTAATCCCCTGGAATTGAAATTGATTTGTCAAAAATATCTTGACCGTATTTTAATTCAGTTACGTTTTTACCGTTTTCATTTTCTTTTGTGAAGTATTCTGTTGGTGCTTGATAGTTTGCAACAACTAACAAGGCTGTTTTTAGGGTTTCTTTTGAAATCAACCAACAAACGTAACCGTCATCTTCTTGAGTTATAATTTGGGCTTCGCCCTCAGTAACGGCTTCAAAACTTTTTGCAAGTCTATTCACTGAATCAAATCTGTTAAAGAAATGATAATTTTTGTTTCTTCTCATTGAAATTTCATTACCGACAGTCTTTTCAACTTCGCCTTTTGTAAAGGTTTCATCTCCGTCAACGTACATTACAGGTCTGTTTGCAAATTTACCGCCTGATAAGAATTTGTATTTAAACCATTTGAAAATTGCACCGTTTTCGCCCAATTGAGTAGGGTATCTGTCAAAGGATTCAAATTCTCCGTCTTGGTTGTTGTAGGTTTTCAAGAAAGATAGATAATTTTTGTCTTTTAAACTTACGTTGTAATTTGTAAGTTCTTGGTTGTCTAACATAATATTTTCAGGTGTTTTGTCAGACTGACAAGGGATATCGTTACCCCAAAGCACGTCAAAGTGCATATCTTCGTGATATTCTTTGTAATATTTATCCCAAAGCATATATTCTGCAAGTGTTGCAAAATATGGGATTTTGTTTTTCATGTGTTTGTTTAATTCTGAAAGAACTTTCCAAGGTGCTCTGTAACTTATTGGATTTTCGTCTTTTTGTGAAAATTTGTCTACAATGTGGTCGACATGGTCAATTCTAAATCCGTCAAAATTATAATCTTCTTGGAATTTTTCCAAATGTTTGATAAATATTTCAATAACTTTATTATTAAACTTGCCATTTTCTAAACAAACAAAGTAATAAGGAGTTTGGCAATCTAAATTTGCGAGTTTTGTTACGTCTTTACCCTCAAAATCGTAGTGTTTAAATAATGGATAACTTCCGCATTCGCTCATTTTTTGAAATGCAGGAACACCTGCTGAACACCAAGCACCCCCAGGAACTGTCCAAAGTCCATTGTTTGTAAGTTCCATGATAACTTTGTCGTTGATATCATCTTCTGTTAAGTGTTTGTTTTTAGTATTTAATGCTTTTGAAATAATCTCTTTAACTTTTTTTACAAGTTTTTCTTGCTCATCTTTTTTTGAAAGTTCTTCTGAGATTTCTTTTTTATAATCTTCTAAAATTAAGTCGATTTTTTCATAAATTTCTTTGTATTTTGCACTAAAATCGCCCGCACCGCTTTTTAGCATTTGCTTGTATAGAGTTTTTGTAACCTCAATATCTTCTTTTGCAAAATCTTTTTCTAATTCAGGAGTGATTTCGTCTAGTTTTTGCGAAATTTTTTCAATTAGATAGTTAATATCGTACCAACGTGCAATATTTGGATTTGCTAAAACAATTTTCTCAAATCTACCTGCTTGTGGTAAAACGTCGTAAATCACAGGGTGTCCTGCAAGTTGTGCTAATTCAATAAATAATTGAACTTGTTCTTTTACGTTGAATTTAAGGTTATCTTCAATATTTTTATCGTTCAATTCTTTGCTTACAGAACTGCTTGTTGGCAAGTATGCACAGCCAAAATTACGTTCTTGGAACGGAATTAGATAAATTGTTGTGTCAAAAATATTTCGTTTTAAATCCCCTGTTGGAAGAATTAAAATTTGTTTAACCCAGTCAAAAAATTTCCCTGGAGTTTCAGAGTAGTTGCCGTTTCCAAGTGCTGCAAGGTTTATTAACTTAATGTCGTGTCCTTCTTTTTTTAACCAATCAGCATTTTTTACGTGATTTCTAGCAAGAGGGCTTACTTCGTCGTTTTTGAAATCAAATTTGCCATCTTTAAAAACTCCATTGTTTTCCCATTTTATTTCTAATGCACAAAGAGTTTCAGCCGCAGAAAGTTCTTCTAAAACCTTTAAGTGAGGGTAATTTAAGTAACCATATTTTTTTACGATATTTCGTAATTGTTCTTTTCTTTCATCTTTTAATTCGTCGAAATGTGTGTATTCTTTTAACTTTCCGTAAATTTCATTTAACTTTTCGGCTTTGTTTTCAACATTTTGTTTTTTTAAAAAATTTAGCATATTTATACCCTCTGACTTAATTTTAGCATGCTTAAATTTTTTTGATATTTTTGTTATAAGTTTTCGTAACAATAGTTTATTATATTTATTTTTATTATATGATTATATTGTAAGTGTTTATTTTGAAAGGAAGGTTTATAAATGAAACAATTAAACGAATACATCGAACACACTTTGTTGAAACAAGATGCAACAAAAGAACAATTTTTGCAATTATTCAAAGAAGCAAAAGAACACAAATTTTTAGGTGTTTGCGTAAACCCTGCTTATGTTAAATTAGCAAAAGAAAATTTAGATGGTTCAGGTGTTAAAATCGTTACCGTAGTAGGTTTCCCTTTAGGTGCAAGCGATTCAAACGTTACTGCATTTGAAGCAAAAACTGCAATCGAACAAGGTGCAGATGAAATCGACATGGTTATGAATGTTTCTGCAATGAAAAATAAAGATTATGATTATATCGTAAACGATATTAAAACAGTAAAAGCAGCATGTGGTTCTCATAACTTGAAAGTTATTTTAGAAACAGACTTGTTGACAAAAGAAGAAATCGCAAAAGCATGTGAATTATGTGTTGAAGCAAAAGCAGATTTAGTTAAAACATCAACAGGCTTTGTAAAAGGCGGTGTTGGTGCAAAACCTGAAGATGTAAAAATTATGCACGATATCGTTGCACCTCATGGTATGGAAGTTAAAGCATCAGGCGGAGTTCGTTCTAAAGAAGATGCTATGGCTGTTATTGAAGCAGGTGCTACTCGTATTGGTACAAGTTCAGGTATCAAAATCGTTTCTTAGTTAGACGATTTTCTTAATAAATTTCTTAATAATCCTATCATTAAGTTGATAGGATTATTATTTTTATTATATGATATTAATGTAATCCACTATTCATAAGGTATTTGCAAAATGGGTGATGAAGACAAGCAGTTTGATGCGACCCCTCAGAAACTTCAAAGGGCAAGAAAAGAGGGACAAGTCGTTAAATCAAAAGACTTCTCAACAGCGATTTCACTGTTGATTCTTTTTACTGCGATTAATGCCTTAGCACCATTTATTTGGCAACAAATTACGCAATTATATGTTCTTCTGTATGAACAAATTCCAAACACGCACATTGAAACGATAGGATTGACGTATATTTTGACGATGACCGTTATTCCAACAGTTTTGATTATTGGACCAATTTTGTTTTTGGCTTGGGCAGTTGCTATTCTTGCCGATTTTATGCAGGTTGGACCTTTGGTTGCAACCGCACCTTTAATGCCAAAATTAGACAAATTGAACCCTACAAAATATTTCAAAAATATTATGTCTATCAAAACTTTATTTGAATTGTGCAAAAACATTTTGAAAGTAGCAATTTTAGGGTTTATCGGTTGGTCAGTTTATTCGGCTCACTTAAAAGACATTTTACAACTTGCGGCAATTGATAATAACTTTGCGGTTTTATTTGAATTTGGTAAATTAATTGTAGAATTTATTTTCAAGGCTTGTCTTGCGTTTTTAGTAATATCTGCAGCCGATTATGGTATGACAAAATGGAAATTCTTAAAAGACCAAATTTAAAGAAATTAAAGACGAATATAAAAATACCGAAGGTGATCCAAACGTTAAGGCTGCACTACGTCAACGTCGTATGCAAATGCTTCAAAAAGGTATGATGGACGCAGTTCCTGAATCTGATTTTGTTGTTAGAAACCCAATTCACGTGGCTTGTGCGTTAAAATATGACCAAGCAGAAATGGAATGTCCTGTGCTAACAGCAAAGGGTTCTGAGATGTTGGCTAGAAAAATTATTAAGATTGCAGAAGAAAACAATGTTCCTGTAATCGACAATGCCCCCGTTGCTAGGGCTTTGTATCGTATTGTAGATGTCAATCAGTACATTCCGCCTGAATTATACAAGGCTATTGCAGAAATTTTACTTTTTGTGTATAATCTAAAGAAAAAACCAAGATAGTAATTTTATTTTGTTTTGAAAACCGGTTAAAAGATACGAATGCAAAGTAATACAAAGTTAAATGAATACATTGATATAGTTCAAAAAGTTGCTAAAATTGAGCAACGTCGTATTCCATCGCACATGGTAGAATATGAAGAACTTGTTAGCATTGGCATTATTGCAGTTCAAGCAATGATTAAAGGCAAAACTGATGAAGAATTAGAACATTACAATTCTGCTTACATCGGTACTGCGGTTCGTTGGGCTATTAGAAACGAATTGAGAAATCGTTATAAATGGTATTCATTAAAACATAAAAAAGAGGGTGAAGAAGGCGAAGGCTCTGGTGAAGTTGATGAGGACGGAATTGAAGTTACTCCATCAAAGGTTAGAGAAGCCGTTTACGAAACTATCCTTTCTATCGATAGTTTAGCATCAGCAAATTCTGATAGCGACTCACCTTTTGATTTTGTAAAAGATACAAAAGCCATGCCTGATGAAGCGGCTGAAATTACCGAAATGGGCAGAATGATTAAAGAAGCGATTGCAACTTTACCTCAAAAAGACAGAACAATCGTTGAATATCGTTTTTACAGAAACATGCAAGTAAAAGAAATTGCACGTCAAGTTGGTTTGTCATCTTCTCGTATTACTCGTATTGTTCAAGCATCTTTGAACTCTGTGAGAGAATACTTAGAAGCACATGACCAACATGACTTTTAGTTTATAGAATATCGCCTGTAAAAAATTCTTTATTGTTAATAACAATTGCACCGTCATTTGTTATTTTTTCGGCTATTCCTGTGATTTTTTCGTTTAAATTATTTATTGTAATTTCTTTGCCTAAAAAATCTATCGAATTTTCATAATCTTTTTTGATGTATGAAAATCCATTTTTTAGGAATTGTTCATAATCTTTGAAGAAAATATTTACAAATTTTTCTAAAAATTCAATTTTATTAATTTTTGTATGTGTTTCAATATTAAGTGCTGTTACGAGTTTATCAATTTGTTCAAAATCTTTTGAATTAGCATTAAGATTTAAACCAACACCGATGATTATTCCTTTTAACTCGTTATTTCTGAACACTGTTTCTGCAAGTATTCCTGAAATTTTTTTCTTGTTTATTAAAATGTCGTTTGGCCATTTAATTTTTGGCTCAACATTATATTCTTTAAAAGTTTGGGCTAATTTCAAACCTGTGTATTGAGTTAGGTTTGAATAAACAGGTTTTAATTCATTTGATGGTTTTAGAACAAAAGACATGAAAATATTTTCAGAACCCAAATCGACCCAAGTTCTGTTAAATCTGCCACGTCCTTGAGTTTGATTTGATGTGTAGACAATAGTCTTGTCGTCAATTGCTTCGATGTTCTCTTTGCAATAATTGTTTGTCGAATTTACTTGTTCTAAATATAAATATTTCATAGTTTAAATTTATAACAAATATAAAATATTTGCCATTTTTTTGTTCTTGTTTTATAATAAATCTTGAATATAAGGGTATATTTTATGCATGAGGGACATTGGACATTAAGTATAGGCAATTTGGTATTTAATATGGATACCATTATCACAATGTGGATTACCATGATTTTGTTAATTGTGGTGTCTTTTATTGCCACTCGTAAACTTTCAATTTTTCCATCAAAATTGCAAGTTGTATTTGAATCTATTATCAATTATTTTTCAGGTATAGTTTCTTCAAATATGGGTGAAAAAGAGGGTAAAAAACATTTGCCTTTGCTTTTGACTTTGTTTATGTTTATCCTTACTGCAAACTTGTTGGGACAATTGCCTTGGAGATTAATTCATTTGGCTCATGGTGAATTAGCATCACCAAACAATGATATTAATATGACCGCTGCAATGGCGATTATTGTTTCAATTTACTATATATTCTTTGGTATTAAGAAAAAAGGTTTCAAATTCTTTATTGAAAACTTTAAAATTGACGGAATTATGATTGCTCTTGTTGATTTACTAGAGTTATTCGTAAGACCATTTTCATTGGCACTCCGACTTTTTGCAAATATTATGGCTGGTGAAATCATAGTGTTTACATTCGCTAGTATGTGTGCTTATTTTGCACCACTTCCATTTATGTTTTTTGAAGTCTTTGTTGCTCTAATTCAAGCATTGGTATTTACTTTGCTGTCAACAACTTATATTGCTTTGGCAGTAACAGGTGAAGAAGAATAAATTTATAATTAAAAATAAAAGGAGAAAATTATGGCAGTAGAACAAATCGCAACTCAAGTTGCAGCATTCAGTAAACTAGGTGCAGGTATTGCAATTGGTTTTGGTGCTATTGGCGGTGGTATCGGTATTGGTTTAGCAACAAAAGGTATGTTAGAATCAATGGCTAGACAACCTGAAATCGCTGGTAAAGCATTCATTAACTTTATCATTGGTTTAGGTCTTGCAGAAGCAACTGCTATTTACGCTTTGTTTATCGCATTACAACTTATCGGTTAGTATTTTAAGAAAGATGTAATTTTATGGAATTTAACGCTACATTTTTAGTTGCATTTTTTAGTTTTATTGTGTTTACAGTGATTATGAACTTAATTCTCTATAAACCAATAAGCGATATTGTTATGAAAAGAAAACAATTGGTTGATGCAAACTATGAAGAAGCACATGAAAATTCAGATAAAGCGGTTTCAATTTTGTTGGATAAAGAAAAACAAATCAAAAAAGCAACTGATGATGCAAGAGAAATAATTGCTGAAAAAACTTCTGATGCGACTGCAAAAAAAGACGAAATGACTTTAGATGCAAAGAATGAGGCTCAAAAAAATATTGATGCTTACAATTTGTATTACAAAAATGCAACTCAAGAGGCAAAAGAGTTTTTGAAAGTTGAAGTTATTAATCTTGCTCAAGCAATTTCTGATAAATTTCTTAATCCAGATGAAAAAATATCAAATGATATAACTGACGAAGATATAGAAACAATAATGCAAGGATAGTTATGGAAATTTGGAATCTAATAGTACAATCAAATACGTTTAATTTTATAATATTTGTAATTTTGCTTGCAATTATTGTTAAGTATGCAAAAGTTGGTTCGCTTATCGAAAAAATGCAAGAGAAAATCAGACAGTTTGTTGAGGACTCTGACAAGGCAAAGGCTGATTCTGTTCAAGAATTAAAGAATGCTGAAAAAGAGTTTGCAACTGTTGGAACTGAGGTTAAATCCATTTTAGATGATGCAGATTTATCTTCAATTCGATTAAGTAGAAAAATTCTTGCAGATGCAAAAGTTCAATCAGATGATATTGTTTTAAATGCGGACAAGGTAAACGATGCAAATGGTAAGAAAATTATTTCTAGTTTGTCAGTTGCAACAGCCGTTGCCTCAGTTGAAATTGCAAAAAAACATATCGTGAGAACTTTGAGTAAAAAGCCTCAATATCACGCAAAATTTATTGAGGACAGTATTAACGAACTTGATGGGTTTAAATTTTAATGGCAAAAGATAATAAAAATTTATTAATAGCAGAAAGATACGCAGAATCATTGATTGAATTTGGCAGAGATGGCAAATTGTCTTATGTTTCTATCGCATCAGATTTGGCAAGCGTAATTACAATTTTGAACCATTCAAAAGATTTGTATGACTCTTTGACAAATCCTATGATTAACGTTTCTGACAAAGAGGCGGTAATTGATGCAGTTTTTGAAAAAGATGTTGACGTTTTAGTTAAGAACTTTTTGAAGTTATTAGTAGAAAAAAATAGATTTGATTTGATTTATGATATAGCAATTGTTTTTAATTCAATTTTAGACGACATAAACGAAGTTGCTAGAGTTGAAGTTGTTTCAGCCGTCGAGTTGAACAATTTTGAAAAAACAAAAATTGAAGATAAGTTATCAGAAAAATTAAACAAACAAATCAGTGTAAAATATAATATCGATGAGTCTATTATTGCTGGGCTAGTCGTAAAAATGGGCGATGATGTAATAGATATGTCTGTTGCTCATAAGTTAGATGAATATAAAAAGGCATTAGTAAAATAAAGAGGATATAATATGGTAGCAATTAAACCAGATGAAATTAGTTCGATTATTCGTGAGAAAATTGAGAACTATGACGCAAAAACTGAAGTTTCAAATGTTGGCTCAGTGCTTGAAGTTGGCGATGGTATTGCTCGTGTTTACGGGTTAAGAAACGTTATGTCAGGCGAGTTGGTAGAATTTGAAGATGAAAAAGGCACATTGGGTATCACAATGAACCTTGAAGAAGATAACGTTGGGGTTGTAATTTTAGGTGATTATACTCATATTAAAGAAGGTATGACAGTTAAAACTACAAGCCGTATCGCATCAGTTCCAGTTGGCGATAGTTTGATTGGTAGAATTATCAACCCAACAGGTAAACCTATTGATGGTAAAGGCGATATTTCATTTGAAAAAACTTTGCCTATTGAAAAGGTTGCTCCTGGGATTGTTGCAAGAAAATCAGTTCATGAACCATTGCAAACAGGTTTAACAGCAATTGATGCTTTAACTCCAATTGGACGTGGTCAACGTGAACTTATCATCGGCGACCGTCAAACAGGTAAAACTGCAATTGCAATTGATACAATTATCAACCAAAAAGGTCAAGATGTAATTTGTATTTATGTTGCGATTGGTCAAAAAGCCTCAACAGTTGCTCAATTAGCAAAAACTTTGGAAACTCATGGTGCAATGGATTATTCAATTATTGTATCAGCAACTGCAAATGATGCTGCACCTTTACAATATATTGCTCCATTCGCAGGTTGTGCTATTGCAGAAGGATTTTTAGAACAAGGCAAACACGTTTTAATTATATATGATGATTTGACAAAACACGCTCAAGCATATCGTGCAATGAGTTTGTTGTTGAAAAGGCCACCAGGACGTGAAGCATACCCTGGAGATGTATTCTATCTTCACTCAAGATTATTAGAAC
>SAMEA104315436__coassemble_1100_pt1 | contig 20792 bp, 19 predicted proteins | sample SAMEA104315436__metabat2_low_PE_046 | metagenome-assembled genome bin SAMEA104315436 (sample SAMEA104315436) | gut metagenome | biome: Monkey gut; feature: monkey-associated habitat; material: faeces | place: China | collected 2013
TATTTTACAATTTCGCATTTTTGTTAATAATTGTTAAAAATACATGTAACCTAGGCAATTATAATTTTCATACACGTTAAAAAAGTAAAATATTTTAGTGGAGAAACAAAATGATAAAAATGAATTCAGTAGGAATTGTAAATTCAGCAAAAGCAATGATGAAGAACGTTGCACCGTCATTCAAAGGAAATGACAACGCAGTAAACAATAAAGGTTTACACACAGACAAGGTTGAACTATCAACTACAAAAGAGGCTAATCAAACACCTGAAACAAAAATGCTTAGTGCCGTAAATAAAATTTTAGATGAAGATATTAACTTGCAAAAAGGTCAGTCGGTTGTTGTAAAAGCGGACAAAACTCACGTGCCATTTTTGAAAATATTTGCAGAAGAAGCATATAAAAAAGGTGCAAAAGATGTTCATGTAGAAATTGCACAACCTGAAATTGATGCACTTAAAGAAAAATATTGCACAGAACCTGATTTTGCATACAAACAAAAAAGAGCAGAATATTACGAAAAACAAGGGGCAAAAACAATCACATTTGACGCAAATAACGACCCTTACAAACTTTCAAAACTTTCTGCAAAAGAAACTGAGGACGTAAAAAAATCAGTAGAAGTAAAAATTCCAGAAAAAATTGAACAAAAATTATCAGACGCATTTAATGAAAAAGAAATTTTCCACACATTATTAAATGTTCAAAAAGGTCAACCAATAAGAATTTCAGCAGAACGTGAACACGAAAAAAATGTTCTAAAATTTGTTGAATACGCATATAAAAATGGTTCAGGTCCAATCGATGTAAACTTTACCGAACCTGGAGATCCAGTTGGTAAAGCAAAATTAAAATACGCAACAGAAGATGCCCTAAAAGATGTTCCTGATTACGTTTCAGATATGTGGCATGAAAGAGTAGACAGAAAAACTGCTGCCCTATTCCTTGAGGGTGACGACCCTGAGGGCATGTCAGACATCGACCCAAAACGTATCGTAATGCAATCTAAAGCAATTAACGAGGTTGTAAAACCTATTAGAAAATCAGGTCCTGAAAGTCAATGGAACATTATTTATGCACCAACAACAATGTCTGTAAAGAAAACTTATGCAGACATTCCTGATACAATGCAAGCCTTAGAAAAAGCAGCGGAAGATGCAAAAAATATTAACAGAGTTGGCGGATTAAAAGCACATGCTCAAAAATTAATGTCAGTTGCAAATAAAATGAACGATTTCCACTTTAAAGAAATTCATTTTTACAGTGTAGACCCTAAAACTAAAAAACCTGACGGCAAAACAGATTTGCACGTAGGAATGCACGACAAATCAAGATTTAGAGCAGCAGCAAAAAATACCGATGACGGTGTTGAATATATGGCTAATACTCCAACAGAAGAAGTTTTCTCATCTCCTGACAAAACAAAAACAAACGGTTGGGTTTCAACAACTTTACCACTTTGCTTGAACGGAAACCTTGTAGAGGGAATTCGTATGAGATTTGAAAATGGTAAAGCAGTTGAAGTTTACGCAGACAAAAACCAAGAATTATGGCGTGAACATATCAAATCAGCAGACGGTGGCGACATGTTAGGCGAAGTTGCACTTGTTGCAAACTCTCCAATTTTCCACACTGGCAGAGTATTCAATAATACTTTATTAGACGAAAATGCTGCTTGCCACATCGCAATTGGTGCAGGATTTGACGATTGTCTTGACGGAGCAGAAGATATCAAGGATTACAAGGAACGTCAAAAATACATGAACAAAAACAACATCAACGATTCAAATATCCACACAGACTTTATGATAGGTGGACCAAATGTAGTTGTTGAAGGTATCAAAGCAGACGGAACAAAAGTTACTTTAATCAAAGATAATCAATTCCAAATTTAATAACAAAACCAAACATAAAAAAGGGCGGATTTTTCTTTCAGAAAAATCCGCCCTACTTTTTTTATTTTTTTAAGTCAAAATAACAATTACCGAACCGACTATCATAATCAAAGTTCCGATTAATTTCTTTTTCATATCTGTTTCGTGGAAGAATTTATATCCAAACCACAAATTTACAAGCGTTGAAAGTTGGAACAATGCCAAAGCATAACCAACTTCAATATGTTTGAATACAAAGTTTGTAGTCAATTGCATTGTTGCAAGCATTGAGCAGACAATAACATATTTTTGAATGTCTGATTTTTTTATGAGTTCAAATTTCTTTCTAAAGCAAATTATTAACCAAAAGGCAAAAAACGCACCAGCCCAACACCAAAGCATAAATGAGATTACAGGAGAAGAAAGCAAAATAACTTTTTTCAAAAATACAGCCTCAATACCCATTAAAAACAATGCGGTAAATCTTAAAATAATATCTTTACGTTTTAATAATTCTAAAGAAAAACCCTCTTTTTGCGTGTCGAAAACAAACCAACTGCCCCAAATTATTAAAACCATACCCAAAACACCAACAAAAGACGGTATTTCGTGCAAAACAATTATTGCAACAAACATTCCGACTATACATTTGTAAGAGTTTATAGGTCCTAAAACCGAAAGTTCGCCTATTTGCAAGGCTTTTACAAGGCAAGCATTACCAACTGAGCATAAAAATCCTGCAATTATTGCGTAAATCCAAAATTCTTTCGGCAAAATTGCCCAATTTACTTGAAATGCAAAGGGTATACATAAAATTCCGAGAATAAAATATGTATAAAAATTGCACAACAAAGAAGAATTTTCTGCACAAATTTTCTTTTGAAAAACATTAGCAAGTGGATTTGAAACCACTCTCAAAAATAATGCTGTTATTGTTTCTATCATAAAATTACCTTGTTATAAATACTGTCTTATCAAAGCCATTTTTGTCTATATATTCTTGATTAATATTTAATTTTTCGGATAAAATTGGGTGAATTGATATGTAATGAGAACCTTTTTGAATAATTTTTTCTCTATTTTCTTCAAAAATATTTTTCATATCTTTTTCAACTTTTGCAAAAGTTTTAGTCCAATATTTATCTTCTAAATTGGCAACCCTTGCAAATTCATGGATATTATGCAAATAAATTTTGTTTAAATCTAAACTAATAGCCCATTTGAAAAACGGAACTATTTCAAACAAATTAGTCGGCATCGCCAAATATTTTGGTCTTAATTCAACTTTTTTATTTTGATAAAGATATTCAAAATTTTTCATAACCTTATCAAAATCCAAACCCATTTCATTTTTGTATGTCAGAGGTGTGAAGCCCAACATTGAAACGGTCATTTCGTCAAATATTTCTTCTGCTTTTTTAATTCGTTCCTCACCAACGCACAAATTCGTAATTGTATGAATTTTCATATTTGGAAATTTTTTGTGCAAATCGAAAAGCATTTGAAAGGCTTCTTCTTGAACTAAAATCTCGCCACCAATTGCAGTAATATTTTTAGGCTTATAATGTTCAATAAGCATGTTAATTCTGCCCAAAAGTTCTCTCTCATTTGTCATCGGCTCTTTATTTTGAGGACAACAAACACAAGAGGCTTGGCAAACATTCGAGGTTTCATAATGAATATAATTCAACTCAGGCTTTTGACCGACCTCTTTTTTAACAGATTTATACATCGGACATTCGCAAATTACATCTGAATTCTCGATTTTTTCAATTACATCTTCATCAAAAACATTCGCAATTTTTGTACTTCTCGGTGCGACACAACAAGGGTATATATCACCATTTTGTTTGATTTTTAACTTACTAAAATGACAAACCCTTACTGTTTTTTGCATTGTAATACCTAGTTAAATCTAGTTCTTGTCAAATCAGCCTTACGCATTCTAACACTTTCAGGAGTAATTTCTGCAAGTTCATCATCTGCGATATAATCAAGTGCTTCTTCAAGTGATAAGATTTTTGGTGCTTTCAAAGTAACCATAACATCGGCAGTTGAAGTACGCATGTTTGTCAATTTTTTAGTTTTGCAAACGTTTACTGCAACGTCTTGAGCCCTGTTACCTTCACCAACAATCATTCCTTTATAAACTTTTGTTTTTGGTGTGATAAAGAATGTTCCTCTATCTTCAAATTGAGCCAAGGCATAAGGTACTGCTTCGCCTTGTTCCCAAGCGATTAGAGAACCCATTCTTTGTTTTGGAATATCGCCTGCAAGTGTATCATATTTGTTGAATGTGTGATACATAATACCTTCACCACGAGTCAAACGGATAAGTTCACCTTTAAATCCGATTAAACCTCTTGCAGGAATATTGAATTGAAGTTTTGAACGAGTGCCTGTTGATTGCATATCAATCATTTGAGCCTTTCTGCCTGCCAAACGTTCAATACAAGTACCAGTGCATTCTTCAGGAACATCTAAGAACAAGTTTTCATAAGGTTCTAATTGAACCCCATCAACTGTTTTGTAAATTACTTCAGGTTTTGAAACTTGGAATTCATAACCTTCACGACGCATTGTTTCGATTAAAATACTCAAATGCAATTCGCCACGACCTGAAACAACAAATTTATCAGTGTTTTCAGTATCCTCAACTCTTAAACTTACGTTCTTTTCAAGTTCATCATATAATCTTTTTCTTAATTGGCGAGAAGTTACAAATTTACCCTCTTGACCAGCATAAGGACTGTCATTTACAGAGAAATTCATTTGTAATGTAGGTTCATCAATGTGAATTAAAGGTAATGCTTGTGGATTATCAAGTGATGAAATTGTTTCACCGATTTGAACTTCAGGAAAACCTGCAATACCAACAATATCACCTGCAGATGCTTCTTGAATTTCAACACGACCTAAATCGTGGAAACCAAACAATTTTGTAACTTTGCATCTTTGAATTGAGCCATCTGCTTTGATTAAAGATAATGTTTCTTGAGATTTCAAATGACCGTTTTTAATTCTACCAATTGCAATACGACCAACATAATCGTTGTAATCAAGTGTTGTAACGTGGAATTGAAGATTTGCATCAGCATCACCTTCAGGACATTTAATATTTTCAATAATGCAGTCCATTAAAGGTGCGATATTATCACTTTCATCTTCCAATTCTTTTTTTGCAATTCCTTGTAATGAACTTGCGTAAATTACAGGGAAGTCAATTAAATCTTCATTATCAGTTAATTCTGTGAATAAATCAAATACTTTGTCTAAAGCCATATCAGGTTCTGCTGCAGGTTTATCAATTTTGTTGATAACAACAATAATTCTCAAACCTAGTTCCAAAGCCTTTGATAGAACAAATCTTGTTTGAGGCATAGGACCTTCAGCCGCATCAACAATCAATAATGCACCGTCAACCATACCTAATACACGTTCTACTTCACCACCAAAGTCTGCGTGACCTGGGGTATCAACAACATTGATATGATAGCCTTTGTAGTCTACTGAAATATTTTTAGAAAGAATTGTGATACCACGTTCTCTTTCCAAATCGTTTGAGTCCAAAACGCATGCTTGAACTTCTTGGTTATCTCTAAAAACACCACTTTGCTTCAACATACAGTCAACCATTGAAGTTTTACCGTGGTCTACGTGAGCAATAATCGCAATATTGCGTAATTTTTTAATATCCATAATTCCATCTTTTCTATTTCGTTGTGTCCATTAATATAAATAACACAAACAATTTTTTAGAGCAAAGAAATTTTTCCAGTATCAAAATGGAAGTGAGCACTCACGATTTCTAATTTACCACTTTTAACCGCTTCATTGATAATCATTGAACGTTCAACCAATAATTTCTTAAGAGTTTGAGTGTGTTCTTTTGTAATTTCGTCATAATGCAAATGACCTTGTTCTTCAATAATAGGGCATAAATTACTCATAATTGAAGTATAAGATTCTTTATTTTCTGAATAATAATCCTTTGCATATTTTGTAACACCGCAATCATCGTGTCCTAGCATTATCAACAAAGGTGCTTTTAGTTTAGAAACACCAAATTCAAGACTTTCAAGGATATCAAAAGTCAAACCGATAGTTGCACCTGCTGTTCTAACCACAAAAAGTTCTCCAATTCCGCAGTCAAAAATAACTTCAGGAATTACACGAGAATCAGAACAACTTAAAACAATAGTTTTAGGTTCTTGGTGAGTCAAAAATCGTTTTAATGTGTCAAGATTACGAGTATGACAAGAGCATTCGCCTTTAACAAAGCGTTCATTACCGTCCATTAATCGCTGTAATTCTTGTTTTTGAATATCATTCATAAATATTATATCCTTTCATGTTAATATCTAATATAATTATAAATATAATTTTAACATTGAAAGAAAGAGGTTACAATGACTAAGACAACTATGTTTACAAATTTAAAAGGTAATCTGTTTGGTGGCATTACGGCTGGCGTTATAGCATTACCTTTAGCCTTAGCCTTTGGGGTAGCCAGCGGATTAGGGGCAGGGGCAGGGCTTTGGGGTGCAATTCTAGTCGGATTTTTTGCATCAATTTTTGGCGGAACTGCTACACAAATTTCAGGTCCGACAGGTCCAATGACCGTTGTTATCGCATCTTTGGTTTTGGCTTATCCAAATAACCCAAAAGTTATTTTTACCGCAATTTTCCTTGCAGGTTTATTCCAAATCTGCTTATCCTTTACAGGAGTTGCAAAATTTATTCACTTCGTACCATATCCTGTTATTTCAGGGTTTTTAAGCGGTATTGGAGTAATTATTATTGCACTACAAATCGCACCATTTTTAGGGTTGCAAGCAAGCGGAACTCCTATTGAACAACTTTTCTACGTTCTCAAACATGTTCCTAACATTAATATTTCTGCAATTATTTTAAGTTTAATTGCTTTAGCAATAATCTTTTTAACTCCAAAACAAATTGCAAAGTATTGCCCAACTTCACTTTTAGCACTTGTTATCGGAACAGTTGTAGCAATTGCATTTCATTTTGACGTAAAAACTATTGGCGAAATTCCTTTAGGATTACCTCATTTTGAATTAGGTATAATTTCTTTTAAAGATTTTCAGTCAATTATTCCATTGGCTCTAACCCTTGCAGTACTTGGTTCAATTGACTCGTTACTAACATCTTTGGTAGTAGATTCTTTAACAAACACAAAACACAATTCAAACAAAGAACTTGTTGGGCAAGGTATCGGTAACGCAGTTGCAGGTATGTTTGGTGGACTTGCAGGTGCAGGGGCAACAATGAGAACTCTTATCAACATCAATAGCGGTGCGACAGGAAGATTATCAGGGGTTGTTCATTCGCTATTTTTGATTTGCGTAGTGTTATTTCTAGCACCTTTTGCATCACAAATTCCACTAGCAATTCTTGCCTCAATACTTATCAAAGTCGGTGTAGATATTATTGATTACAAATATTTGAAAGTATTAGTTCACTCACCAAAAGCCGATATCCTAGTAATGGCGACTGTTTTTGCCTTAACTGTATTAGACGATTTGATTTTCGCAGTTGGTGTTGGAATTGTTCTTTCTGCTGTATTGTTCGCAATTCGTTCAGCAAAAGACTTGAAGGTAAACACTTATGACCACGAAATCCCTTATCTTGACGGAGATTGCAAATTATATTTAGGCATTCTTCACATTGACGGAATGTTCTTTTTCGGCTCTGCATCAACTGTTCTTGCAAGAAGCGAAGCACTTTTGACAAAAGAAACAATTATCGTGGACTGTCAAAAGATTACATCAATGGATATTTCAGCAACTTTTGCCCTTGAAAATATGATTTCAAGATTAAAAGAGGACAATATCCACGTAATTGTTGTATTTAACAACACAAAAATCGCTAGAGAACAGTTATTCAGCGGTCTTTCAGAAAGCATTAGCAGAGAAGATGTTACACTGTCTGTAAAAAGAGCCATCGAAAAGGCAGTAAAATACCATTCAAATAAGAAACTAAAATAAATTAAACAAATCAAAAAAATAAGGGCGGTTACTTCGTAACCGCCCTTATTGTTTATTAAAACATTTTGAAATTAATTATCCTTCAACGACTGAAATGTTTAGAATACCTGAATTTCTTGCGTTATCCATAAGTCTAACAACAGCCCCATGAGTTGAATCAGGTTGAGATTGAATTAATAAACCGTCAGGTTTTTCTTCAGCACCTTTTTTCAAAACTTCAGGAAGTTCTTCTAAAGAAACCTCTTGTTCATCAACAAAATACTTGTCGTCGTTTGTTACAAGAACATTCAACAATTTAGTATCCTTTTTAAGATTTTCTTCCTTAACAATTTCAGGCACTGTTAAATTCAAACCTTGGTTGTCTAAAAGTGGTGCGATTACCATCATGATAATCAACAACACAAGGAAAATATCTGTTAATGGTGTGATATTAATTTCGTTAAAAGTATCTCGTTTATTACCTGCCATATTAATCAACCCATTCTTCATCACGTGGAATACGAGAAATTGGTTCTCTGTCAGAATCCATTGTTGCTCTTGGCACAACAGTTTCTTCTTGTTCCACTGTATTATCTACTGTATTTTCATTTTTCAATTCATTTTGTTCTTTTTTGCTTAAAGGTTCGCCTGCAACAATAAGTTTTTCATAACCAGCCTCTTGAGCAGCGTCCATAATTTTTAAAACAATTGAATTTTTAGCACTTTCGTCGGCTTTTACAACAACTTCTTTCTTTTCCAAAGTGCCAATTATAGCACTCATTTCAGAAGCCAAAGAGTCTATTGTAACTTGTTTGCCGTTGATGTAAAGTAGCCCTTCTTTTGTAACAGAAACAGTACAATTTTTCTGTTCAATAGAAACCCCACTGTTAATTTCAGGGATATTAATATCGTTATCCATCGATTGGAAAGTAGGTGCAACAACCATCATGATGATTAGAAGTACCAAGAAAATATCCGTCAACGGAGTGATATTAATTTCTGTAAAAAGAGCCTCTTTACCCTTATTAGTTTTCATTGCCATTTTAAATTAATCCTTATAAAGCAATATTAGAAGATGTTTGAGTTTCTACGTCTTCGTTAGAATCAACAAAACTCAAGAATAACAATTTGATTAAATTGAAATCATCTTCGTAATGTTTAACAACTGATTGGAAGTAGTTATAGAAAATAACTGCAACAATCGCAACACCAAGACCGAAAGCAGTAGCAATCAATGCAGAACCGATACCCATTGCAACGGCAGCAGATTGGTTACCTTGAGTTGCCAAATCTTGGAAAGTATAAAGAATTCTAACAACAGTACCGAACAAACCTAAGAATGGGCAAACACCACCGATTGTACCAAGCACTGTCAAGTGATTTTCTAATTTTCTTGTTGCTAAAGTTGAAGCAATATCGAATGAACGAGAGAAGCCAGATTTTTGTTCTGAGAAAATTCTAACTGCTTCTTCTGTAACTTCGCCGATTACCCCACCTAATTGAATTGATAGGTTTTGAGCACCTGACAAGTTGTTTTTAGCAAGTTCTTTTTGTAATTTTGGAATAAATTGAACAACATCTCTTTTATTTTGATTATAAAAAGAGTATCTGTTAATAGCAACGGTTACAACCAAGATTGAACAAATCAAAATCGGAGTTAAAACCGGCCAGTCTAATTGAATTGAATGAATAAGTAATTCCATGTTTTTGTCCTTTTTTTATATTGTACTAACTAACTTTTTCTTTTTATCTGTAACTACCGCCAAATACGTTGTAATCAAATGTAAATTGGATATCAACGCTTGAGCCTTTGAAGTTTGCAGGTAGTGGTCTGAATGGTGCAGTTGCGTGAACTGCGTTGATAGCGGCTCTATCTGCTGCTTGTAAACCTGAAGATTTATAAACTGAGCAAGATAATAATCTACCATCTCTTGCAATCTTGAATAACAAGACTACACGTTTACTTTCGTTACCTTTTGGCGGATCCCAATTCATCTTGATACGACGTTGTAAATCTCTCATGTATGGTCCGAAATCAGGTGCAGCAACAGCATCAATTCCTGGGCGACCACCACCGCCACTTGGATTTCCGTAACTACCTGAACCGCCTCTGCTTGCAGAAGTTCCACGAGAACCTGTGCCACTTCCTGAGCCTGTTCCTTTGTAAGTAGGTGCTAAAGATGGAGTTGGTGAATAACTTCCACCCGCATGTCTACTTCCTGAACCTGAACCACCTACAGGACCTGTCGATAGGCTACCTTTTGATGCACTTGGTGGTACTGGAACGTTAAACGATGTTTTTGGTTTTGATGTAACACGAGGTGCAGCAGTCGGTTTTGGCGACGGTTTTACACTTGGTGGTGCTGGTTTTGGTGCAGTTGTCCTTTTTGCAGGTTGCGGAGATGCTTTTTTAGCAGGTTGTGGCTTCGCAACTGATTTTTTAGGTGCAGGACTTTTTACTGCTTGCTTCTTCACAGGTGCTTTTGATGCACTTGAAGATGCTTTTGCTTTTTGTGTTTTTGCAGGTTTTGGAGAAGGCATTGAAACCTTACGTTTTGGGTCATTTACTCCGCCACCACGAGAATTTCTATCCGCTCTGTATTTAGTATTTTTGTTAAGCGGAGTTGCTTCTCTATCAACTAACACAAATTCTATATCATTCATTTTTGGTTTTGGTTTATCTACAACAAACAAGTTAATGCCCAAAAGCATTAAAACAATTGCTATAAACCAAACTAAGAAAACTACTGCAGGGTGCAAAATTGTTGATAACAACAATGCTTTCTTAAATGAAATATAGTTTTTTTCATCACGAATAACCGCAGGAGTCGTATATGCTCCGTTGTTATCGTCTTCTTCAATTATTTTGTTAATGTTTCCTAGAATTGACATCTTTATCCCACTATTTTTACTATTTATTTTATAGTTTTAGACTTAATATAAAATAAAATTATTCCCCATTTTTCTAATCTTCGTAACTAAAAGACGATGGTTGAACTGTAATTGGTTGAGTCAAAAGCAAATCCACTGAAGAATTTGCAGGGATTACAACATCATTACCTTTCACAGTACCTGCCTTAACCAAGCCACCGCCAGCACCTACCGCAGTACCTAAAGCAGCACCTTGACCAACATTTCCGCCTGCCAATGCACCGAAAACTAAACCTGTCAATGCACCTGCCGCAGAACCAACAGCCATGTCTTTAGCATATTCTTTTGTTACATCTACTTTTGTACCACCTACAAGCAAACCTGAACCGTCATTTGTTCTAATAACACCGTTTATCGGAATTTGAACCCCTTGAGGTGTTGTGATTTGCGTAAATGTAATCTTTAATTGACCGTTCATTGCTCCATATTTTGCTTTTTTGCAAACTGTAACTGTACCTGTTACAACGCTTCCAGCAGAAGCAATTAATTGACCATTATAATAAAAATCAGAACCTAACGCTAATTGAACCATTTGTCCTTGAGTTAAAGAATTTGAAGAAAGTTCTCTTGTTGCAACAACAGGAACAGTTGAACCTGCAGGAACACTAACCAAGTATCCTTTCAATGGTTTACCAGTGTAAGTTTGACTTTGTGAATCATAATTGAAATTTGAAGCCGCAAAAGTTGCATTTGTAAACAAAAATGCTGAAATTAAGGCTAAACTAACTTGTTTTTTCATTGATACAATCCCTTATAAAAGTATACCAATGATATTGTATTAATTTTTTTTAATCGTGTCAATTTGTTAAGGTATGTGTAATCCATGCCGGCGATGAAAGAACGATTAAAAGGTCTGCACCCGCTGCGACAGTAAGATGTTCGCCCATTTTACGTTGAGGACCTGGGACATATTTAATTGTACCAATTCCGAAACCTTGTTGAAAATGTGGTTGCTTATGCCAAACTAAAGGTTCTGTCAAACCCCCACCCATTAAATTACCATTATTTGTATAAATATAACCCTTTAAAGGAATTTCAAATCCATCAGGCAAAACCATTTTGTTAATTTTTACAACCATTGAAGCGTTTGTACCAACAATTGGTTCATTCATTTTTTCAATAAATCCATGAAAAATAGTTCCTTTCGGAATTAATTTCATATCTTGCATAAAAGTGTCATTTGTAGCCGAAAAAGCAACTTTTGTTGTTTCATCGCAATATTTCGTAGAGAATTCTCGCAAATTAATAACCTGAATTAGCGTTCCTGTCGGCAATTCAATTCCATCATACCCACGCAAAACAAGATTTCTCTCATCATTAAGTTCAATGGCATTTGTGCAAGTGCCAAAAAACATAAAAATAGAAAATATTACCAAAAATAACTTCTTCATAGTCTTAGTATAATTATATTTTTACAAAATTCAAATCGTTAGATTAAATGATTTTGGAAAAATTAACTAAAACAAATCTTTTATAGATTTAAAAATTTTGTCAGTAATTTCAACAATATATTCTTGAGATACAAGCCCATTGATAATTACATCTGCAATAGGATAAGTTGGTCTAATGTACTGTTGAGCAGTTTTGTTTACGTCTTTGAATTGCAAATCAGCGGCTTCGCCTGTTTTCCCACGAGATTCAGCACGTTTGTACCATCTATCTTTTAAAACTTCCAAAGGAGTGAATACATAAACTTTAACGTCCATGATATCTCTCACTGTTTCGTGTAAAACATATAAACCTTCTGTCAAAATAATTTTTGCAGGTTGCTTTTCGTCCCCGTCGGGAGTAGATTCGCAAGTTACAAAATTGTATCTTGGAGAGCGAACTTTTTCACCTTTTTTCAAAGCAAGCAAATGTTCTCTCATAAGAGGTAAATTTATTGCATCAGGAGTGTCAAAACTAAATCCAGTTTTGAACAATTCTTCATAACTTCCAGCCTCTTTTAATTCCTTTGAAGTGTCTTTATAATAATCATCTTGACGAATTACAGTATAAATACCGTCTTTTGAACCTTTTACGCATGCTTTTGTAGTGTTATCAACGAAAACCGTTTTACCAGAAGCACTTTCGCCTGTAATTGCTATCAAGAAAGTTTTTTTCTTTTCTTCAACAACTTTTCTTGCAATATTCATAATAAAGTTGTCAGTTGTACGCAAAAACAAAGGTTGAGGTTGTTTTTTATCGTATTCCAAAATATCTTTTAATGTATCGACAATTTTGGTAATCATTTCCATATCTCTACCGCTGGAATAGAAATTATAACCTGTTAATAAATCTTCCATAATCTTTTTTACCCATGCTTTTGTGGCTACCTTAATAAATATTGTACTTTAAACAATTAAAAATTTTCAATAATATGAAAAAAAATTAATACTTTACTAAAAATTTTGTGTCGATTAAAATAGAAATGTTGAGAAAAGACAATTTTTTTACACATAAAGGAGATTAAAAAAATGAAAAAATCAATCAAAGATTTAGGTGATGTTCAAGGAAAAAGAGCATTAGTCAGAGTTGACGTAAACGTTCCATTGGACGCAGACAAAAACGTAACAGATGACACAAGAATTCAAGCAATTTTACCAACAGTAAAATTCTTGCAAGAAAAAGGTGCAAAAATCATTTTAATGGCACACTTGGGCAGACCACAAAAATTAAAAGAAGGTCAAAAACTTGAAGATTTATCACTAGAACCAGTTGCAAAATATATGTCAAAAGTTTTAGGACAAGAAGTTAAATTTGTAAAATCACCTGTTGGTGAAGGTGCAGATAAAGAATTAGCAGATTTGCAAGACGGACACGTAGCATTGTTAGAAAACATTCGTTACTACAAAGCAGAAGAAGCAAAAGATGACGATATGACATTTGCTGAAGAACTTGCAAAACTTGGTGATTTCTACGTAAACGACGCATTCGGTGCAGCACACAGAAATCACACATCAACTGCAAAATTAGCAAAAATTCTTAAACCAGCAGTTTCAGGTTTGTTAATGGAAAAAGAAATCAGATGCTTATCACAAGCACTTGATAACCCAACAAGACCATTCACAGCAGTTGTTGGTGGTGCAAAAGTTTCTTCAAAAATTGGTGTTTTAGAAAACTTATTAGACAAAGTTGACAATATGATTATCGGTGGCGGTATGGCTTACACATTCGTAAAAGCAAACGGCGGTAAAATTGGTGATTCAATTTGTGAAGATGACCAATTAGAAGTTGCAAAAGCAATTGAAAAGAAAGCACAAGAAAAAGGTGTAAACCTAGTAATGGCAACTGACGTTTTAGTAACAGACGATTTCTCAGGAAACGGCACAAACAAAGTTGTAGCAATTAAAGAAATTCCTGATGGATTTGAAGGTGTTGACGCTGGTCCAAATTCACAAAAAGCATTTGAAGAAGTTATCAAAAATTCAAAAACAATTCTTATGAATGGTCCAGTAGGTGCATTTGAAAACCCTGCATTCGCAGAAGGAACAAAAGCAATCCTTAAAGCAATCGTAGAAGCAACAAAAAATGGTGCAACTTCTGTTATCGGTGGTGGTGATTCTGTTTCAGCCGCTAAAAAATTCTGCAAAGCAGAAGATTTCACACACGTTTCAACAGGTGGCGGTGCTTCATTAGAATTCATCGAAGGTAAAGTATTACCAGGGGTTGCTGCATTAGACGAAAAATAATCGCACAACAAAAAATATTAAAAAGACTTGCGTAGAAATATGCAAGTCTTTTTTGTTTGTGCAAAAAAAATGGATAAAAAATGGGCTTTGAAGTAAAACTTCAAAGCCCACAAAATTAATATAAATTATACACCTTATACTAAATTCAATGCGATAGATGGTGCTTGGTTTGCTGTTGCCAACAAACTTGCTGATGTTTGTTGAAGAATTTGTTGTTTGATGTAATTTGAAGATTCTTCAGCGATGTCAGCGTCCTTAATCAACGAACTTGCAGAAGTTAAGTTAGTTTCCATAACATTTGCAGATTCCATTGCAGATGAAATAGCGGCTTGTTTACCACCAATTGCAGTTTGAGCATTTGTAATTTTTTCAATTGCTTTGTCAATTGTTGCCAAGTAAGTTCTTGCTTGTGAATCATCACCTTCATCTTTCCAAGCAACATCTTGAAGACCTAAGCCTGCTTTTGTTGAGTTTTGGAAAATAGAAGAATTCAATATGATTTGAGAATTTGTATCACCTGTAATACCAACTTGAAGTTGAACTTCTGTTGTTGTGCCATCTAACAATTTTTTACCATTGAATTCAGTAGAATTTGCAATACGATCAATTTCAGCCAATCTTGCATTAACTTCTGTTGTGATAGCCTTCAAAGCATCTGAACCATAAGTTCCGTTTGCTGCTTGTTCTGTCAAATCTCTGATACGAACTAAATTGTCGTTGATAGTAGTCATAACACCTTCCATTGTATCTAACATTGAAGAGCCCATTTGTGCATTGTCTTGAGCAACTTTCAATGAACTAACCTGATAATCTAATTTGTTTGATACGGCTAAACCAGCAGCATCATCTTTTGATGAGTTGATTTTCAAACCTGTTGTCATACGTTCCATGGCTTGGTTCATTTTTGATGTTGCACTGTTCAATGATTTTTGAGCAGTAAGTGAAGGAATGTTTGTGTTTACAGTAATTGCCATAAGCGATCTCCTTTCGTAATTGATACACTACGAATCCGTGTAGTGTACTGCTATGCTTCTTGCATAACAATCAAGTGGACAACGATTACATAAAACATTATTTGTTATGTATACTTTTTTAATTCCACAGAGTAATTTTTTCTAACCCTCGAGAATTATATTATTTACAAAAGTTTACAACTTTTTTATTTCAAGAAACTTTTTATAACTTTTGTTTGTGCCTCAGATTCAAGTAAAAAGGCATCATGACCCGCAGGAGAATTTATTTCTAAAAACGATACATCTTTTCCTGTTTTCATTAACGCATTAACCATTTCTTTTGACTGAGCAGGTGAAAACAGCCAGTCTGACGAAAAACTTATAATCAAAAATTGCGAATTTGTTTTTGCAAAAGCATTTTCAAGCGAGCCATATTCTTGAGCAAGGTCAAAATAATCGCATGCACGAGTTATATACAAGTAACTATTCGCATCAAATCTATCGACAAAAACTTGCCCTTGATGTTCGAGATAACTTTCGACCTGAAATTCAATATTAAAATCAAAATCAGGTTTTTCTTTGTTTTGAAGTTTACGTGCAAATTTATTGTGCATTGCATCTTCTGACAAATAGGTTATATGCCCTATCATTCTTGCAATTGCAAGTCCTTTTTCAGGCGGTTCTTTTCCGTAATAATTTCCATCGCAAAAATTAGGGTCAGACAAAATTGCATTACGTCCTACCGCATTAAAAGCGATATTTTGAGCAGACAAACGAGGTGAACAAGCAATAATAATCGTTTGCTTTACGTATTCAGGATATGCAATACTCCATTCCAAGGCTTGCATGCCACCCATTGAACCACCAGCAACAGCCATTTTTTTAATTCCTAATTCGTCAACAAGAAGTTTTTGAACTTTTACTGAATCCGCAATTGTGATTACAGGAAAATCTAATCCCCATTCCTTGCCTGTTGCGGGATTAATTGAATTTGGACCAGTCGTACCCTTGCAACCGCCCAACATATTTGAACAAACAACAAAATATTTATTCGTGTCAAAAGCCTTGTTTGGACCTATCATGTCGTCCCACCAACCTGCTTTTTTATCCCCCTCGTGATAACCGCAAGCATGAGCATCGCCTGTCAGAGCATGCATAATCAAAATTGCATTGTCTTTGTTTTCGTTCAATTCGCCGTAAGTTTCGTATGCAACTTGAATATTATCCAAGGATTTGCCACAGTCCAATTGAATTGTTTTGTCAAAATGAATATATTTCGTTTCAACGATGTTTTTGTTCATACAATATTTATTGCATAAAATATTGTTAATGTAAATTTGAACATAGCCTTATTTTTGATATAATATTTTTGTAGATAACAAAAAAAGGATAAAATATATGAGCGGACATTCAAAATGGGCAACAACAAAACATAAAAAAGCAAAAGTTGACTCACAAAGAGCAGTAGTTTTCCAAAAATTTTCAAGAGAAATTATCGTAGCATCAAGACTTGGTGGCGGTGATTTGAAAGCAAATTTCAGATTAAGAACTGCGGTTGAAAAAGCAAAAGCAGCAGGTTTACCAAACGATAACATCAAACGTGCTATCGACAAAGGTTGCGGTGCAGGTCAAGCAGAAAATTATGAAGAATTAACTTACGAAGGCTACGGTGCAGGCGGTGTTGCTATTGTAATCGAAGCCATGACTGATAACAGAAACCGTACAGCAGGCGACATTAGAAGTTATTTCACAAAATTCAACGGAAACTTAGGTGAAACAGGTTGCGTGGGTTGGATGTTCAAACAATACGGTATGATTACATTCCCAAAAACAGTCGATTACGACAAATTAGTAGAAGAAGCAATCAACTTGGGGGCTGAAGATATTCTTGATGATGATGAAGATGAATACAAAATTTTAACTGCCGTTTCAGACCTACAAACAATTTCAGAAGGTCTTGAAAACGCAGGTTTTGAACACACAACTGCAGAATTCACAAGAATTCCTGAAAACACAATTGAAGTTACTGACGAAGCAACTGCAACTGCGGTAATGAGATTATTAACAAAAATTGAAGAACACGACGACGTTCAAAACGTATATTCAAATTTTGATATCTCTGACGAACTTATGGAAAAAATCGATGGAACTTATTAGCGTGAGCGGGCAGAGGGCGTAGCCTTAGTGGCAAACACTGCATAAATTGAGAGGTTGTCAGCAAGCGTAGACCCGTTTAATGCGAGCGAGTAAAAACAAGCAAAGTTGATTTTTCAAAGAATATTAAAACAAAAACTTGTGGGTAAATTTATTCACAAGTTTTTTGTTGCGAAAATTTTAACAAATGTAAAAAAATATTTTTTTAAGTAGCAAAAAAATTTATTACGATTTTTGTATGAGCAGAAATATTTTTAATAGGAGATATGAAAAATGGTATCAGTTACCCCAATTACAACTGCCGAATACAAAAACAACAAATTTGCTGTTCTAAATGAACAAATTTATGGTTATAAACATGGAATTCGTCCACTTGTTTTGCAAACAATGCAAATGGAAGATAAAGATGCAATTGAACAACGTTTGAAACGTGATAATTTGAATTATCACCTACAACCTGCCCCTGGGGGAAAAAATTTGAACGTATTTTTAGGCGACAAACCTTGCGTAGATGTAGTTAAAACCTTTGGAGATACACCTTTAGGAAAACTTACTCCTGAAAAAGACTTTATTCTTGGCATTATGTTGGGTTACGATAAAACAAAACAATGCGAAAGATATTTGAAATTAAAAGAAAAAGAAGCAGCACAAAATAAATTAAATGTTGTTGCATAATCAAGAGTAGATGAGTAATATATAAAAAAAAGGCGATTTTGATAAAATCAAAATCGCCTTTCTATTTATTCAGAATTTATTATTCTTTTGTGTATTCTGCATCAATTACATCATCATCGTTGTTGTTTGAACCTTCTGAAGATGATGAACTTGCTGATTCGCTAGAGCCTGCGTTTGCAGATTCATCTTTTTGAACCGCTTCATAAGCCTTTTGAGAGATAGCGAACATTGTTTGTTGTAATTCTTCTGACAATTTTTTGATTTCGTCAGCAGATTTATTTTCATCTAATGCTTTTTTCAAAGTTTCTTTTTGTTCGTTTAATTTATCTTCATCAGCCTTGTCGATTTTACCTTCGAAGTCTTTTACAATTCTTTCTGCAGAAGAAATCAAAGAGTTTGCATTATTTTTAATTTCTGCTTCTTCTTTTTTCAATTTATCTTCAGCAGCGTTTGCTTCTGCTTCTTTAACCATTTTATCGATATCATCGTCAGAAAGGTTAGAAGAATTTGTAATTGTAATCTTTTGTTCTTTGTTAGTTGCTTTATCTTTTGCTGAAACGTTTACGATACCGTTAGCATCGATATCAAAAGTAACTTCGATTTGAGGAACACCACGCATTGCAGGAGCGATACCTTCAAGTCTGAACATACCTAAAGATTTGTTATCTTTAGCCATTGGTCTTTCACCTTGTAGGACTTGAATATCTACTGCAGTTTGGTTGTTTTCAGCAGTTGAGAACACTTGAGATTTTGAAACAGGGATTGTTGTGTTACGAGGAACTAATGGAGTCATAACACCGCCTAATGTTTCAATACCTAATGTCAATGGAGTTACATCTAACAATACGATATCTTTAACTTCACCAGCAAGTACACCTGCTTGAATTGCAGCACCAACTGCAACTACTTCATCAGGGTTTACTGATTGGTTAGGTTCTTTACCTGTGTAATCTTTAACCAATTGTTGAACTGCAGGGATACGGCTAGAACCACCAACTAATACAACTTCGTTGATGTCTGATTTTGAAATGCCAGCATCTTGAATTGCTTGTTCAACTGGTTTTTTACATCTTTCTAACAAATCGTGGCAAAGTTCTTCGAATTTTGCACGAGTTAATTGCATATCCAAGTGTTTTGGACCATTAGCATCTGCTGTGATGAATGGTAAGTTAATTGTTGTTTCAACTACTGATGACAATTCGCATTTTGCTTTTTCTGCTGCTTCTTTAATACGTTGCATTGCTTGTTTGTCTGAACGTAAGTCGATACCTTCAACTTTTTTGAATTCGTCGCAAATCCAGTTCATAACTTTTTCATCAAAGTCATCACCACCTAAGTGAGTATCACCTGATGTTGATAAAACTTCGTGAACACCATCACCGATTTCCAAGATAGATACATCGAATGTACCACCACCTAAGTCAAATACCAAAACTTTTTCAGGTTTATCTTTTTCTAAGCCGTAAGCCAAGGCTGCTGCTGTCGGTTCGTTTACAATACGAAGTACATCTAAGCCTGCGATTTTACCTGCATCTTTTGTTGCTTGACGTTGTGCGTCGTTAAAATATGCTGGAACTGTGATTACTGCAGATGTAACTTTTTCACCTAAATAGTTTGAAGCATCTTCTGCCAATTTTCTCAAAATCATTGCTGAAATTTCTTGAGGAGTGTAATCTTTGCCATCGATATTTTTCTTGTAATCTTCGCCCATGTGTCTTTTGATTGAAGCGATTGTTTTATCAGGGTTCAAAATTGCTTGACGTTTTGCTAATTGACCAACCAATCTTTCACCTGTTTTTGAGAACCCTACGATTGAAGGGGTTGTTCTTGTACCTTCTGCGTTAGCGATTACGGTTGGTTTACCACCTTCCATAACTGCAACAACTGAGTTTGTTGTACCTAAGTCGATACCAATTGTTTTTGCCATTTTTTTGCCTTCCTTTTTATTTTTTCTTCTATTATTATCCTTTAACACATATCATCTTAATACTTTTTTTGTAAAATCTTAAAAAAATAAACAAAATATTAATATTTCATGTTTGACGTATAATTAAAAAAGAAATTTTTATAAAACACAAAAGGTACGAAATATGAAAACAGCAATATACCCAGGGAGTTTTGACCCAATAACAAACGGACATTTAGACGTTTTAAAAACAAGTTGTGCGATTTTTGACAAAGTAATTATCGCAGTTGCATATAATTCAGAAAAAAATGGCGGACTTTTATCTGTTGAGGAAAGAGTCGAATTAATCAAAAAAACTGTAAAAGATTTTGACAATGTTGAAGTTGACAGTTTTGAGGGTTTAACTGTTGAATATGCAAGAAAAAAAGATGCAAAAGTCTTAATTCGTGGCTTGCGTGCGGTTTCTGATTTTGAATTTGAAATGCAATTATCTCAAACAAACAGTGCGTTAGACAAGGATATCAAAACAATTTTCTTAACTACAAGACCAAAATACAACTTCATTTCTTCAAGTTCAGTAAAAGAAGTAATTAGTTTCGGTGGCGATGTTTCAAAATTCGTTCCAGAGGTGGTTAATGAATATT
>SAMEA104315436__coassemble_1127_pt1 | contig 19947 bp, 19 predicted proteins | sample SAMEA104315436__metabat2_low_PE_046 | metagenome-assembled genome bin SAMEA104315436 (sample SAMEA104315436) | gut metagenome | biome: Monkey gut; feature: monkey-associated habitat; material: faeces | place: China | collected 2013
GCGAATCTATCGCAGCATTGTTTGATAATGCTCATCACGTAGCACAAAACAGAGAATACAATATTTATACAGGTACACTTTTAGGTGAAAAAGTTTCTGTATGTTCAACTGGTATTGGTGGTCCATCTGCTTCAATCGCAATGGAAGAATTACACAACATCGGTGCTGATACTTTCATCAGAACAGGTACTTGCGGTGGTATCGATTTGAACGTTCAATCAGGCGACATCGTTGTTGCAACAGGTGCTATCCGTTTTGAACATACTTCTATGGAATATGCACCAATTGAATACCCAGCAGTTGCAAACTTAGACATCACAGTTGCTTTAAGACAAGCCGCTTTAGCAATGGGCAAAACAACTCACACAGGCGTAGTTCAATGTAAAGACGCATTCTACGGTCAACACAGCCCTGCAAAAATGCCTGTTTCTTACGAACTTCTTCAAAAATGGGAAGCGTGGAAACGTTTAGGCGTTAAGGCTTCTGAAATGGAATCTGCTGCATTATTCGTTGTTGCAGATGCTCTAAAATGCCGTTGTGGTTCTTGCTTCCACGTTATTTGGAATCAAGAAAGAGAAGCAGCAGGCTTAGACCAAAAAATGAGCGAAGATACTTCTTCTGCAGTTAGAGTTGCAGTTGATGCTTTAAAACTTATCATCGAACAAGATAGAGCAGCAAAAAAATAAGCAAAAACTCATAAAAAACAAAAAGACAGTCTAAAAATGGACTGTCTTTTTGTATGCTAAAAATTTCTAAAACCCCTCAAATCTTTATATAATCTTAATTTCAAAATCTAAAATTTTGGTAATTTTTTGATAAAATGATTAAATATTAAAAACAAATAATCATAACATTCAATTTATAAATTGCTTATTCAATGTAAAATACAAAAAAGGGGAAATAAATGGATAATATTTTAGTGTTATTAGGTAAGAAGATTGCCAGTTTACGAATAGCAAACAAATTAACTCAAGAAAATCTTGCAGAACTTGTTAATTATTCACCAAATCACATTTCAAAACTTGAATTAGCAAGAACAAATCCTTCTTTCGACCTTCTTTTAAGTATTGCACACGCTTTAAATGTTGAAATTAAGGATTTATTTTCTTTTGATGAATATGAAGACATTGATTTTATAAAAAAAGATTTTATTAAATTGATTGAATCATCTGACTTAAAAAAATTAAAATTATTATATAAAATTTTCAAAGTACTATAATTTTTATACAATAATTTAGAGAGTAATCATTTTTAAATCTTTTATGGGCTTATTTTTGCAAATTTTTAGAGGGCGATAATTTTATAGAAACATTTTTTAACAAATTTCTTAAATTTATGGTAATATTTTGCTATGCCATTCGAATTTGAAAAACAAAAAATAGAAGATGTAATTCTTGTTAAACCAACTGTTTTTGGCGATAACAGAGGTTTTTTTATTGAAACCTATAAAAAATCTGATTTCGTTAAAAACGGCATTAATATTGATTTTATACAAGATAATCACTCAAAATCTTCTCACAGAGTGCTTAGAGGTTTACATTACCAAGCAAAACCCTACGGACAAGCGAAACTTGTCAGATGTGTTAAAGGAAAAATTTACGACGTTGCAGTTGATTTGAGAAAAAATTCAAAAACTTTCGGTCAATACGTAAAAGTAGAATTGTCAGAAGAAAACAAGCAAATGTTGTTTATACCTGAGGGTTTTGCTCATGGATTTGTGGTTTTGTCAGGCGAGGCAGAAATTTTATATAAAGTAAACAAAGAATATGCACCAAATTCAGACAGAGGGGTTTTGTGGTCAGACAATGACCTAAACATCGACTGGGGCATTGATTTTGAACCAATTTTGTCAGAAAAAGACAAAATTCAACCAAAGTTTAAAGATTTAGATTTCGAGGAAATATAATGAAAACAATACTTGTAACAGGTGGGGCAGGATTTATCGGCTCTTGTTTTATAAGACATCTCCTAAAAAAATATTCGGACTACAAGGTCATAAACCTTGATGCCTTAACTTATTGCGGTAATCTTTCGAATTTAGACGATGTAAAAAATAATCCTAATTACGAATTTGTTCATGGGAATATTTGCGACAAAAATTTGGTTAGAGAAATCATAAAAAATGTAGATTTTGTTGTGAATTTTGCAGCAGAATCCCACGTTGATAACTCTATAAAAAACCCTGAAATCTTTATACAAACAAACGTTCAAGGAACGTTGAACTTACTTCAAGCCTGTAAAGAAATTGGCATTGAAAAATATTTACAGGTTTCAACTGACGAGGTTTACGGAACTTTAGGTAAAGACGGATATTTTTATGAAACATCTCCAATTCAACCAAATTCGCCATATTCAGCCTCAAAAGCAAGTGCAGATTTAATGGTTAGAGCATACTTTGAAACATACAAATTACCTGTTTTAACAACAAGATGCTCAAACAATTATGGACCATATCAATATCCTGAAAAATTAATTCCGTTCTTCATTTCAAAACTCTTGAAAGATGAAAAAGTTCCTGTATATGGCGACGGAAAAAATGTCAGAGATTGGCTTTACGTTTACGACCACTGTGAAGCAATTGATACTGTTTTACACAAAGGAAAATTCGGCGAAGTCTACAATATCGGCGGACACAACGAAAAAACTAACCTTGAAATTACACATCTAATCCTAAAAGAAATGGGCAAAGATGAAACCTCTATTGAATACGTAGAAGATAGATTAGGACACGACAGACGCTACGCAATAGCGAACGACAAAATCACCTCAGAATTAGGTTGGAAACCGTCTATAACCTTTGAAGAAGGTATTAAATTAACTATAAATTGGTATTTAGATCACCAAGACTGGATAAAAGCCATAGAAAATAAACATTAAAAAACATTTCTACAACAAATCCGTCTTTGATTTTGCGATGATTATTCGTATCTTAACGCATCTATCGGATTAAGCAAAGAGGCTTTGTATGCAGGATAATACCCAAATCCTACCCCTACAATTGCCGAAAATCCAAGCGATAAGAAAATCGAGAAGGCTGAAACAGACACTGGCATTGCACCTGTCAAACCCACAATTCCTGTGCCTAAAACTCCGACAAGAATTCCGATTATACCGCCGATTATTGATAACAAAATTGATTCTATCAAGAATTGGAAGCGAATATCACTTGCTTTTGCCCCAATAGCCATTCTGATACCGATTTCTTTTGTTCTTTCGGTTACAGAAACCAACATAATATTCATAATCCCAATACCGCCGACAATCAAGGATACAAGAGCAATTGCACCCAACAAAACAGACATAGCCATTGCAGATGATTTAATTGTTTCTTGCATTTCTGCCAAATTTCTAATTTCAAAGTCGTTATCTTGATTTTTGCCGATGTTATGTCGATGAATTAAAAGTTCTTCAATTTCTTGTTGTGTTTGGCTCAAAACCTCTGCATCTTGGGCTTTTACCGTAATCATACTAACTGTCCCAGGGAAACTTGTACCAAAAACTTTCTTTTGAGCAGTAGTTATCGGAATAAAAATCAAATCGTCTTGGTCGTGTCCCATTCCTGACTGACCTTTTGTTTTCAAAAGTCCAATAACTCTAAAAGGAACATTACCGACACGAATTGTTTTATTAATCGGATTCAAATCCCCGAACAATTCTGTCGCAACAGTTTGCCCAATAATAGCAACTTTTGCGGTATTTTTTATATCTTCAGGAACAAAATTTCTTCCGTCCTCTAATTCATAATTTCTTATAAAAAGGTATGATGCAGTAGTTCCGCCAACAGAAGTCGACCAGTTTTGATTACCGAAAGTAAGTTGTTTTGATTCAGCAGAATATGGTGCTATTGCAAGAATACCGCTAACTTTTCTTTCTATCGCATCAGCATCTTTTAAAGTCAAGGTTGGGCGAGTTCCCATACCCATACGGACACCGCCTGATTTTGCAGAAGCAGACCTAATCATCAACAAATTGCTTCCCATAGAATCCATATCTTTTGCAATTTTTTCTCTTGCCCCTGTACCAACCGCAAGCATAATAATTACGGCACTTACACCGATAATTATACCCAAACTTGTTAGAGCAGAACGCATTTTGTTAATTTTTAAAGAATTTACTGCTATTTTTAAAATTGTTTTTGAATCTATCATTTTCTTTTTACCTCGTCAGAGATAATATTTCCGTCTTTAAATCTCACAACACGTTTGCAATATTCAGCAATATCAGGTTCGTGAGTTACCAAAACAATTGTCTTGCCATGTTTTTCGTTTAATTCGCAAAAGAAATTCATAACCTCAATACTTGTTTTTGTGTCTAAATTACCTGTCGGTTCGTCGGCAAGAATAATCGGTGCATCGTTCACTATCGCTCTTGCAATTGCAACACGTTGTTGTTGACCACCTGACATTTGGTTTGGCATGTGGTTTTCACGATGCTCAAGACCAACAATTTTCAAAGCCTCTTTTGCTTTTTTATGTCTTGTTTCTTCATCAATTCCCTTGTAAATCATCGGCAACTCTACATTATCAATTGCAGAAGTTCTTGAAATCAAGTTAAATCCTTGAAAAACAAAGCCTAATTTTACGTTTCTTATTTCAGACAACGCATCGCTATCCAAATTTAAAACATCAATTCCATCAAGATGATAAGAACCTGAATTTGGTTTATCTAAAGTTCCCAACATATTCATAAAAGTTGATTTTCCTGAACCTGAAGAACCCATAATCGCAACAAATTCGCCTTTTTCAATGCTCAAAGAAACATTATTCAAAGCATTAAAAGCAGCCTCACCTGTCGCATAAGTTTTTATAACATTTTTTACTTCAATTAGTGCCATTAAAACATTCTCATTGGTCGTTTTTGCTTTTTATTATTATCAGGGCTTTGCGATTTTTTGTTTGAAGATTCGACAATTACATCGTCGCCCTCGTGAATGTCACCCTCTGTAATTTCAGTATAAGTATCATCGCTTGCACCTGTTTCAACTTCAACTCTAACAGGTTTTCTGCCTCTTATAACCCAAATACCTTGGTTTTCATATCTTTTTACTTCGCCTTTTGTTATAGGTGCGAATTTGAAAGCAATTGACGGAACGCACAAAACATTTTCTTTCTTTTGAGTGATAATTGAAACGTTTGCAGTCATTCCAGGTTTAAGTTTTAAATCTTCGTTATCAACACCAACGACAACTGTATAAGTTACAACGTTTGACACTGTTGTAGGCGAAATTCTAACTTGGGTAACTTTACCCTTAAATGTTTCGTTTGGATAGCCGTCAAGTGTATAATCAGCCTCTTGACCCTCTTTAATTTTACCGATATCAGCCTCAGAAACATTAACCTCGATTTGCATTTCTTTCAAATCTCTCGCAACTGTAAATAACTCAGGTGCTTGGAAACTTGCTGCAACTGGTTGCCCAGGGTCAACATTTCTTGTAACGATAATTCCGTCAACAGGTGAATAAATATAAGCAAATGAACATTGATGTTCTGCATAATCCAAATCGGCTTTTGCTGCACTCAACAAGGCTTTATTTGAAAGATAATCCGCTTGTGCTTGGTCTAATTCACTTCTTGCCATAAAATTACGTGCAACCAAGTTTCTGCAACGGTTATAAGTTTTTAAACTGTTATCTGTAATCGCTTTTTGTTTATTATAATTACTTCTTGCTTTATCAACATTGGCTTGCAACAAACTTGTATCCATCAAAGCGATTAATTGACCCGCTTTAACTTTTGAGTTGTAATCAACATAAACTTCCATCATCAAGCCTGATACGGTAGAACCAACACTGACAGTATTTACAGGATTAATAGTACCTGAAGCCTCAACAACTTGTTCAATTGTATGATTAACGGCTTTTTCAGTTTTGAATTTACTTGTTTTGCCCAAAATTATTTTCACTGCAACAACTACAACAAGTAATATAATTATAGATACTATTGCGATTTTCTTTTTATCCATTATGCACCCTTTTTATTTGCTTTTTTAGTGTCTGTTTTTTCTGATTTATTATCTTCTTTATATTTATCGTCAATTTTTGCGATTTCCAATTCCAATTGTGCAATTGAAACATTGTAATCAAAAATTAATTTTACATAATTTTCTTGAGCCTGATTATAGTTTACAATAGCGTCTTGAACTTCCAAGAAATTACCTAAACCAACTTCATATCTGCCCATTGCAAGTTCTAAGTTTTCAAAAGTTTGTCTAACGGCAACCTCTGTAAGCGGTAATTTCTTTTCGTATTGAACCATATTTACGTATGCTTTTTGAACGCTGAAATAAATGTCTTTTTCCATCTTATCAACAGTTGCATCGGCGATATCTAATCTTGCTTTTGCCTCATCAATTGAATATTTGATGTTCATAACGTTAATTGCAGGAAAATCAAGCGAACCTTTTATTTGAAAACTATTTGTTTGATTATTGTCTTTGTAAGCATTAAATCCGTATTTACCTGTTGCAGTCAAATCAGGTAAGTATTGCAATTTTTGATATGTCAATTCTTTTTTCAAAGCATCTCTTGCTGCAACATAAGATTTCAAATCAGGGCGGTTATTTTTTGCCAAAGTCAAAGATTCATCTAACGTATAAGGGAATTTTGAATACTTGTAAGACTGATTTATTAATTCGCTTTTTTGAACAGAAGTTTGATAAACCGCACCGTCTGCAAGTGCTGGGGCTTCAAAAGCCTTAACTTCATTTTGGTCAGTGTTTTTCAACCCAACTGATGCAAATTTATCATCGAAATTAAAACTTTCGATTTTTGCAATTGAATATTTTGGAGAACCGTCAATATACATTGAATTATTCAAAGCAACAACGGCTAAATCATAAGTGTTTAGGGCTGCAACGTAACTCAATTTTGCGTTACTCAAGTAAACTTCTGAATTTACAAGGTCGATTTTTGATTTCAAACCTTCTTCAAAATATGCCTTTGTTTGTTGATATTGACGTTCGTTGACTAAAATATTTGCCTCTTGAACTTTAATATTTGCAGCGGCTGCAAGAACTCCATAATAATTTGTTTTTACATTGAAAATTGTTTTTATAACTTCATTATTCAAATCGAAATCTGCCGCAATTTTATTTAATTTTGCTTTTTTAATTCTTGATTCAACCTTACCAAAACTAAACAGCAACTGACTAATAGAGGCATTTAAACCATAAGAATTATCAAAATCAGAAGATGATTTGTTATTCAAATAACTACCAGTATAGCCTGTTCCTAAGCCCAAAGAAGGAAAATAATTCGATTTTGTTTGACCTAACAAAGAGTTTGCAACAGTAACCAAATCGTGATATTTTCTAACTGACGGACTATTTTTCAAGGCAATATCAATACAGTCCTCAAGATGAAGTGTTGAACCGTCTTGAATTGTAACCTTTGCAGTCGGTTTATCAGCATTTGTAGAATTTTCTATGGCATTTGAATTCAAAGTTACTTCGTCTTTTGAATTTTGTTTAGAAGCATCATTTTCATCAACTTTTACACGTTGTAAGAAACGTTTTTTCGTAGTTTTTTCAGAAGAATTTTGATTTGCTTGTTCAGATTTTTTATCCACGTCAATAATGGCATTCGCCGTATTTGCAAACACAAAGCCACATATTAACAATGTCAAAAGAAACCTTAAAGTCTTTTTCAAACCTAATCCTTCCCTAATATTTAATATTATAACCTAATATCGTATAAATTTACACGATTATTACGTTTTTGTTATGTATTAAAAATTCTATCACCTGCATCGCCCATGCCAGGGATAATGTAGCCTTTTTCGTTAATACCGTTATCAACCGCAGCAGTAATGATTTCGATTTCAGGGAATTCTCTTTGAATGTTTTCAATACCTTCAGGGGCTGCCATTATACAAATACATTTGATATGAGAAATAGGAATTTTCTTATCTGCGTAAAGTCTAATCGCTTCAATTAAAGAATTACCTGTTGCAAGCATTGGGTCTGTGATGTAAATATAGAATTTTTCAGGGTTTGGTGCTTCCATAGGCACTTTGTTGTAGTACCAAACCGGTTTTCCAGTTTTTTCATCTCTATACATACCGATATGTCTTATGCACGCTTGTGGCAAAATATCGATGGCTTCGTCTGTAAAAATCAAGCCTGCACGTAAAATTGGAGAAATGATAATATTGATATCATCTTCAATGGTTTTTACCATTGTTTTTTGAATAGGAGTTTCAACTTCTTTTTCTACCAATGGCAAATTTTTACTTGCTTCGTACAAAAGAACCCTTGTAATTTTTCTTGTTGCAATTCTAACACCTTGACAGTCAGTGTTTTTATTACGCATTGTGCATAAATTTTGATAAATTACAGGATTTTCAATAATTCTTACTAAATCTTTGTTCATTATTCATACCTCATTTTCTTTTTTTATCTAATTTTTCATCAATCCATTTATCCGTTGTATTCAAAAATTCTTCTTCATTTCCGCTAAAAGAATTTTTATTTATACTCTTTGTATCTAATTGATTTGCAAACGATGAGCATTTATACATAATTTGCCCAATTTTTTCAAGCATTGCATTTAACAGACTCAAAGAATCTCCGAGTCTGCGTGGTTGTTGAACATACAATGGTGCAGTTAAATCATTTATTTTTTGGTTAGGCGGATAAACTTCCAAGGACTTTGAACCACCTAGTCCATTAAATTCTACTGTTATTCTTGAACCTTTTGGAATTTCTAAATCTTTTTCGGTAACAATAAAATCAACATAAACCATATTATTTACAAATTTTATATGCTTTACATACCCAATTTGAATTCCCAACATTCTAACAGGAGAACCAACGATTACCCCGTCCACATCTTGGAAGAAAATTTGATATCTGTTAAAATGTTCGTGGCTATACGAGTTATAAAATACTATACCAGTAATAATTGAAGCAACAATTAAACACCAAGTAAAAAGTTCCAAGAACCTTGCAATTAATTTTGGATATTCAATTTTTGACTCAATATTTTTCATGTCTTACTCGAATATTAATTTGCTTTCTGTATTTCCGAAAGGGTTGGATCTAAAAGCCTTCTGCCTACGCCTTCAAAATATACTGAACATAATTTTTTGTTGCCATAATTAATAATTTTTTCAACTCGACCGTTTCCAAATTCTTTATGGACAACCAAATCACCTTTTTCAAACTCAATACCCTTGTTTGAACCAGTGTTTGCAGGATATACAGGAACTACATCAGGTTCTTTTAAACTTTCTTCCGTAATATTATATTTTGTTTTTATATCTTGAGGTTCTTCTTCCTCAATTTCGTAATCGTTTTCTTGTGCAACTTCTTCATCAGGGTGAATTTCGTCTAAATACGAATCGTCCTCTGTTGCATCAATTGGAGTTGCATCAAAATTTTCTTCTTCTACAATTTGAGGAGAAGTGTTGTCATACATATCAACATTTTGAATTAAATCTAAATCATCTTCTGTTAAGCCGTTTTGTTCATCAATTTCGCCAACATCAATAATTTCGTTTTGTTGTCTTGGAACAGAAGATTCTTCAACAGGCATTTCTTGAGGTTCAATAGATTTGAAAATTTGAGGTGCAACTTCATTCGGTGCTTGCATTTGCTGAGAATTTTGAGGCTGAGTTTCAGCATTTTGTACCGTTTGAGGTTGTTGAGATTGCATTGGATTTTGTGGTTGAACCATGCCAGCCTGTGGTTGCATTGGTTGAGTCACAAACGGTTGTTGCATATATGGTTGAGGCATTTGCATATAAGGTTGTTGCATATATGGATTTGCCATATTCATATACGGATTTGGTGCAAACATTTGTGGCTGTGGATACACAGGTGGTTGTTGCGGATAAAATATCTGCGGTTGTTGCATTGGCATCATTTGAGGATATACCATTTGCGACATTTGTTGTTGAAGCATTTGTTGAGAAGCCTGTTGTTGCTGTTGATATGCTTCTTTTTGAATTTTCTCCGCTTCGTATTTTTGTTGTTGTTCTCGAAGTTGCTTTTGAACCATTCTTTGAGCATCTTCAGGGGTCAATCTTGTTTGTGGAGCAACACTCATGATTTTTGCACGTTCTGAAAGTTTTACTATCAGTGGCATAAACTGTGTAGACTGACCGTAAACAACAAACTCAGTTCTTCCTAATGCAGACAAGAAAGTGTTATAACTTGCAAAATCTTGTTGTTGCATTATCGGTGTGAACAGAATTAAATCTTTTGAAATTTTCTTTAATTCTGTGAGGTATTTGTATGTATAGGAACAATTTATAATTGTATGTTTATTTTTTGTTGAGAATATTTGTTTTAAAAGTTTTTTGTCAGAATTACCGTTTGTAAGTTTTACAAAAACATAATAATCGTCAGACATTTCTTGAATTAAACTGTAAACATAAGCGATAACCTCTCTTTGAATAGATTCATCAACAAGAGAAACATTGATTACAGTTGTTTGCTCATTCAACAAAGAGTCAAACAGATTTTTGTATTCCATAATATTTCTTGCAAAAATACCGCCCTCATTGAATTTTACAAGAGCATTTTTAAGCAAGACAAGTTCAGGCAATTTTGAGTCATTATATTGCTTTTCTAAAATGTCAATAAATTTATTTACAGGGATATAGGGTTCTTCAAGGCTTGAAAGATAGTAATTCAATTCAAGAAATGTTTCTTGCATAATTGCTTTACTTCTTGCACTCTTGTATTCTAAACCGTTTTCGTAAATAAAATTGATTATTTGCTCGTTAATCGGCAAACGGAAATTTTCTGACATAATCAAAGAGTTTTTATCAAAAACACTTTCGCCGTCAGTATCAATGATAATAGTCTTTTTGCCATAGTTTTTAATTTGACGATTTAAGGTTTTAATCATCAAATCTGAATTCTCTTGATTTTCGGAACAAATTACGAGTTTATTTTCTAACAGGCTTTTATCAAGAGAAATCAAAAGGTCATTTTCAATGAATTCGCCGATTAGTATTGGGTTTTGACCTTGAATAAGTTTTAAAAAGTCGATTGAATTAATATTTGAAATCGCACTATTAATCGCAGGAATAGTGCCTGAATATGTTGTGATAACTCCGTCTGGTGTAACGTTAAAAATAATTTTTGCAATAGCAACATTACCGTGTTTGCTTGACTCAAGATGCATGATTTGCCCAATATAGGATTCACGACTATCTTTTATCATTACGAAACCCGATAGAAATAAGTTATCATTTGTTTCATAAAAAATCTTTACTAGGTTATTTTTAACCTCGAATATTCTCATGAGTTTGTTCCTTAAAATAATTCTATCATGAAAAAAAATTTTTCATGTAACTAATTTAATTAAATTTATAATATAATATCTGTATGGAAATTTTTACAGAATTAAACGAGCAAAAAGATTTATCTATCATACTTGGTTTTTTCGACGGAATTCACCAAGGGCATAAGGCTGTAATCTCGACTGGGGTTAATTTTGCAAAAAATAACGGATTAAAATCTGCACTTATTACATTCAAGGAAGCACCTGCAGTTTTTTTGAATAAGAAGAAAAAACAATATATTTTAACAAAAGCAGACAAAATAAAAGCAATCGAAAAACTTGGCGTAGATTATTTGTATTTGCTTGATTTCAACGAAGATTTTTCAAAAATAACTGCATCTGATTATTTAAAAATGCTTGTTGAAAATTTTCACCCAAAGGCTATAACTTCAGGATATAACCACTATTTCGGCTATAACAAAAGTGGCAACAGTGATTATTTAAAACTTATGCAAAAAGAATATGGCTATGAATATTTGGAAGTTGAGCCTGTCAAAATAAAACATGGAGTTGTAAGTTCTTCAAAGATTAGAGAAGCCTTGCTTACAGGCGATATAAAAAATGCAAATTATATGCTTGGATATCGTTTTTATATCGAAAATAAAGTTATTGAGGGGCAACAACTTGCAAGAACTTTAGGATTTAATACCGCAAATCTGCTTTTTCCTGAGGGAATTATCGAAATTCCAAATGGAGTTTATGCGGTTGAAGTTAATTTTAATGACAAAAATTACATCGGTATTGCAAATTACGGAACAAAACCGACTGTAACAAACGATACTAAAAAAATATTAGAAGTTCATATTATGAATTTTGACGAAGATATTTATGGCGAAACCATCAAGGTTAGTTTTTTGGATAAAATCAGAGATGAAAAGAAATTCGACTCTTTAACCCAATTAAAAGAACAAATAACAAAGGATATTGAATGTTTAAAATTGTAATTTTAGGGCATAGCGATATGCTTTCAAACTTAATAATCGGTTCAACAGACGCTCGTTGCAAAATCGTTGGCGTTTTGAGATACGAACGATTAAAAAACTGTACCTTTGTCCAAAAATTAAAAGATTTTTTCTTGCCATCAAAAGAATACAGTTACATAAAAAGTTATAATTTGCCTGAAATCAAATCAAAAAGTGCAAATTCAGAAGCCTTTAAAAAAGAATTACTTCGTTTAAATCCTGATATTGTGCTTGTTGGAACTTGGGCAGAAAAGTTAAAAAAAGATATTCTTCAATTGCCAAAAATTGCAGTAATTAATGTTCACCCCTCGCTTTTGCCAAAATACAGAGGTCCAAACCCTTATTTGCAAACAATTTGGAACGGCGAAGAAAAAACAGGAATAACTTTTCACTTGATGACCGAAGAATTTGATGCAGGTCCAATTCTTTTGCAAAAAACTATCGACATAAAACCTGAAGATACAGGCAAAGAGTTGAAAGAACGCACAGTTCTAACCGCTCGTTCGGCTGTTACAGAACTTTTGAATATGCTTGCAGACGATTTTATTATCCCTGTCGACCAAAGCGAGGATAGAGCAACTTATCAACCTCAAATAACTAGAGATGACATTATGCTTGACTTTGGCAAATCTGCAAAAGAAATTTCCGCACACATAAGAGGATTTCACCCTTGGAGTAAAACTTATTTCGAATACGAAAACAAATTTTTCACACCAAATCCGTATAAATTAGAAATTTTAGAAAACGATAATGAAAATTATTCTGTTGGTGAAATTGTTGATAAAAACCATAAAGACAAATCTATGACTGTCGTTTGTGGCGACGGAAAACTTTTAAAAATGACAGATTTAAAATTATATGGATTTTTTAACAAATTTGGAACATCTGCATACATAAAAAATAAAGTTAAACTAAAAGAAATCTTGTATTGTTCATCTATATAGAGGATTTGAGCATGCTTTTGGCATGTTATCTTCATAGTGAAGGTAGTTAGTATAAAACAAAGAGAGATTTTGTTATGTTGTCAAACAGTTTTAACGAAAAAATGCTTATTGCAGACATTTTTGAAGCAAAGAAAAATTCAAGTGCAATTGTCAAATTATGGCAAGAAGCAAAAGACATTGAAATTACGCTTGATTTTTTGCAACCAAACGGATTTTTGGGCAAATTAATCAAAAGATAGTTCTTGTTGCTTGAAATAAAAATTTAAAAAAGATATAATTTACGTATGACTGTTATAAGAAAATTAAAACCGTCAGATAAAAGCCGAGTTAAGGATATGATTTCATTTCTCGGTAATGTTGAGGCGGAAAAATTTACAAAAAGATTAATAAGTACCTCTTGCGATTTGTTTCATTATTGGCTTCCGCTAAAAATGAAATTTATGGCAGAATCTTACGTTTTAGAGGACGACGAAAACAATATCCATGGAATGATTTCAGTCATTCCTGTAAGTGGAAATCCTCAAAAAATTAACATAACAAAACTATTATTCAAAAAAGAATATTATGATATTGGCAAACACCTTGTAGAAGTTATTGTTGCAAGATTTGGTGCAAAAGGGGCTCAAACCTTTATCGTTGCCGTTGACGAATCTCACGATGAATTGCTAAAACTATTTATTGACGGTTGCGGATTTAGAAAATGTGCCTCTGAATCACTTTGGAGAGTCAATACAACTGAATTTAAGACCTCAGAAACTAATGGTTTCAGACACTTCAAAAACTCTGATGCACAAGCAGTAGCAATGCTTTTCAACGATTCTATAATAACTCACTTTAAACCCTCGCTTTTAAAAACAAAAAATGAATACACAGACAAATTCTTTATAGGTTTAACCGATAACACTGAATTCAAGTACGTTTTAGAAGATTCAAACTTGCAAACTCTGCTTGCGTACTTGTCAATAAAAACTTATGACAATTACAACTATGTTTTAGATATAACCGTATCAAATGGATTTGAATATGATTTTGACGTAATTTTAAATTTTGCATACAACGAAATCAAAAAACGTCAAAAAGACTTCTCTTTGTTCGTTAAATCGAAAAAATATGTTCAAAATTCTGAAAATTTTGAAGAATATTTGAAAAGCAAAAACTTTAGTTGCGTACAAACTCAAATGATTTTGGTAAAAGATTTTTACAAACTAATCAAACAAGAAGTTCCAACTCACGAAGTTATTTTGTTTGCTGAAACAACTGGAAAACCTGTTTTTAAAGTTCAAAACAACCTAAAATTGTAGAATATCGCCAGCATTCATGATTTGGCAATTCAAACCTTTTGTTTGCAAAAGCATATCAAATCTTGTGATATCAACTGATATCATACTGAAAGTGTTGTAATGGATAGGAATTGTAATTTTTGCCCCAATCCATTCAGCAGCAATACCTGCTTGCTCAATATCCATTGTAAAATGACCACCAACAGGAAGCATAGCAATATCAGGGTGATAAAGTTCTTTGATTAACTTCATATCAGAGAATAAACAAGTATCACCAGCGTGATAAATTCTTATTCCGTTGATGTCAAAAATTATGCCTGCAGGTTCGCCTGCGTAAACTCCGTCATAACTAGAGGAATGAAAAGCGGGTACAAACAAGGCTTTGCCCCAGTCATATTCTATCCAAGAACCGAAATTAACCCCATTTGTTCTAACCCCTTTTTGCGAACAAATATTTGCAAGTTCAAAAATCGCTGTAATTTGTGAACGGCAATTTTTCGCAATATCAATAGAATTTCCAACATGGTCTGCGTGTCCATGAGTTATAAATATATCAGGAATATTGGCATTTTGAAAATCATAAATATTTTGATTTGGTTGTAAAAATGGATCTATCAAAATTGATGTTTCATAAATTTTAATCTCAAAACCACTGTGTCCTAAATATTTTAAATCAAATGCCATAAAATCTCCTTTTTGTTTAAATTTATCATAATTTATTGTAAAATACAAATATGCAAAATTACGAAAAATATATGCTTGAATGTTTTGAACTTGCAAAAAAAGGAACAGGGTTTGTATCGCCAAATCCTCTCGTAGGTTGCGTTGTATTGAACAAAGACGGCGAAATCATATCAAAAGGATACCACCACAAATACGGTGAAAACCACGCAGAACGTGATGCTTTATTAAAATTAAAAAACAACGAAGCAAAAGACGGCACATTAATTGTGAATTTAGAGCCTTGCTCACATTATGGAAAAACTCCACCTTGTGCAGATTTGATTATCGAAAGAGGGCTAAAAAAAGTTGTAATCGCAATGCAAGATGTAAACCCAATTGTTGCAGGAAATGGAATTAAAAAACTCCAAGATGCAGGAATTGAAGTTGTTGAACACGTTTTGGAAGAACAAGCAAAGGATTTAAACGAAATTTTTATAAAAAATATGCAAAAAAAAGAAATTTTTCTTGCACTAAAAACCGCAACAACGCTTGACGGCAAGATTTCTACAAAAACAGGTAGTTCAAAATGGATTACATCAGAAATTGCAAGAAAAAAAGGCAAGGATTTGAGGAATATTTATGATGCAGTTATGACGACATCTTCAACAGTTCTTGCAGACAATCCTGAATTCAATTGCAAAACAAAGATTTTGTTGGATAGAACGTTAAAATGCGATTTTTCAATGAAATATTTTCAAACGGGAAAAATTTATGTTGCAACTTGCGTAAAAATTTTGCCAAAAGTACCTCAAAATATTGAATTTATTCAGTGTTCAGAAAATAATAACAAATTAGATTTAGAAGAATTGTTCAAAAAACTTTTTGACAAAAAAATTATGTCAGTTTTTGTCGAAGCAGGTGGAACTTTGAACGGAGAATTGATAGAAAAAAATCTTGTAGACAAAATTTATCAATTTGTTGCACCAAAAATTATTGGCGATAACTCAGCAAAATCTGCATATTCAGGAAGAAATATAACAGAAATTAGCGACAGTAAAAATTTTAAAATAATTTCAGTTGAACAACTTGAACCAGACATTTTAATTACATTAAAAAAGGCTTAAAATGACAAAAATCGATTTACACATACACAGCAATTATTCTGACGGAAGCAATTCTATATCTGAATTGGCAGAAATAATCAAAGACTCAGGGCTTGAAATTTTCGCTCTCACTGACCACGACACAGTTAGCGGTTGCGACGAAATGGCAAATCTTGTAGGGCAAAACATCAAATTCATCAAAGGGGTTGAATTTACTTGCATTACAAACGGCGTAAAATGCCATATTCTTGGATTTGGTTGCGATGTGAAAAATGAAAAATTACTTGATTTAATCGAACAGGGCAAAAAATTAAGAAGAAAAAAATTTGAAATAAGGGTTAAATACCTCAAGGAAGTTTTGAATATTGAACTTACGCAAGACGAATTGGACTGGTTAAACTCAAGAAATAGCGTTACAAAGACTCATTTTGCAAACATTTTGGTAAACAGAGGACTTGCAGATGACCCTGTTTCAGCAATGAAACAATATTTAGATGCTTGTAAAACTCCAAAAGCAGATTTTGACGCAAAAGAAGCAATAGAAGTTCTAAAAAATGCAGGTGCAATACCTGTTTGGGCTCACCCACTAGGTGGCGAGGGTGAAACTCACCTTGAATTTAGCAAATTCCCTGAAAGATTAGAACACATGATTTCGCTTGGTATAAAAGGAATTGAGTGCTATTATTCAAGATACAACAGAGAAGAAATCGCATTTTTAAAGGACTGTGCGAAAAAATATAACCTTTTAATCAGCGGTGGAAGTGATTTTCATGGCAAAAACAAGAAAAATATTACACCAGCAAAACTAAGCACTGATTATATTTCAGTCGAAAAATCAGATTTAACAGTACTTAACGAGTTATAAATTTTAGCCTAAAAATTTTTCTATTTTTGAATAAAAAAAACCCCACAAATGCGGGGAAGTTGAGCAATCAAAAGAGTTGAGGATTTACAATTCTATAATAAAACACTAAGGCGGTCGTTTCATTATCTGAAACGACCGCCTTTCTTAAAAAATATTAGACTTTATCCCTATTTATAATCGACAAACGATAAATTTTGATTTTTCTTTTGCAATTACTTTATGCGGAGTTTTCGCAGGGATTAAAAACATTTCTTCCTCTTTCAAAGTATATTCAGAACCCTCAATGTGGAACACAACTTTGCCTTTCAAGACATAAATCATCGCATCTATCGGCGAAAAATGTTCAGGCAATTCTTGATTTTTTTCTAAAGCAACAAGCAAAATTTTGCTTTCATCTTCTTCCCAAATCACTTTTCTCTCAAAACTTGTCGGATTAAAATTAATCAAACTTTCAGGTTTAAATACTTCTAAATACATAAAAATTTCCTCCTTTTTTGAGAATTATTTTATGCACAGTCAATTTTTTCAATTAACGATTTGGGTTAAATCTGATAGCGAAAATTTATTTTTCCAAATTCACTTTATAAATACAATACAAATTTTTAATATTCTTGTCTAACTCAAATTTCATAACCTTTTCACCGTTAATCAAATTTGGAATTTCCGCACAAGAATTTATATAAATATAGTTGTTTTTATTTGGTTCAAGATTATACATTATCGACTCAAAATCCAAGCCAATATTGTATGAACCGTTACTGTTATCAATAATTTTTATATCGTAATCGGTTTTTCCATCACGAAGATATGGAAGTGTCATAAAAAATATTTGATTTAGAAAAATTGAACAGTCGTTTTTATGCTCTTTTACGTAATTTGCTACCTCTTTTGAATTTGAATGATAAACAGAAATTTCATTTCTAAAATCAAAAATCAACAAAAACGAAAGAAAACAAAGTAAACAAGTTAAAGCCTTTTTGCAATTTTCACTAATTTTATTTTCATCAAAAGCAACCCAACATGCTGAAATTAAAGATACATACAAGAAATAATAATGCCAAAAATCGCCTGAATATGTAACCTTAAACAATGTCAAAATCGACACAAAAACAAGTATTACGTATGCAAACATTCGTTTGTCTTTGAACAAGCACACACAAAAACCGACCGCAAAAATCACCAACAAAATTGCGTTGATTAAAGGATTTAACAAAACAAAAGTCGACAACATCGTCGGTAAATTAAACCCAAAAACCTTTGCGACAGGAAGTTTATCCGTACTGAAATTTAAAATCTGAATTAAAGTCGTCAAAAACGTAATCCCAGCAATACTCAAACAAATTTTGAAATCTTTTTTATTTTCTTGTTTAAACAAGTCTAAAAGCAAGAAAACACCAAACAAAAACGAACATAAAAACGCAATAATGCTAGTATTCATCGCAAAAACAACCAACAAGGAATAAATTATTGGATATTTTAATCGGTTTTTATACAAAACGCAAAGCAAAAATATCGGCAAAATTCCGATAGAATAACATCTTGCAACCACAGGATAACAAGCCAAAAACGGAAAAGAAAAAGTTATCAAGGCTTTTGTAAGATTATTAAACGGTGCAAATCGCCACAATACAAGAATTAAAGCGAAACAAAAACTCCAATTAAGCAACGTCATCGAATAAGGATAACCCAAATTCAACTTCGCAAAAGGCATAAGCAACAAATACCAAACAAAAAAATGCCCCTCATATTTTACACTTTCAAACATATTGCCAAAGTGCATATTTCTTGCGATTTCCCACGCATTCGACTCATCAAACCAAGGTTGATGAAAAATAACTCTCACTAAAGTTATAAAAACCCAAATTAAAATACAAATCCAAAAAGTTATATTTTTCACGTTATCCCTCAAATAGACTTTGTTGAGCAGAGAAATTTTTTATACCTAAATGCCTATAACCCTCTGGTGAAATTTTACGACCTTGTGGAGTTCTTTGCAACAAGCCGATTTGCAACAAATAAGGTTCGCAAACTTCTTCCAAAGTGCGAATATCCTCACCCAAAGCCGCCGCAAGAGTGTTTATACCAACAGGTCCACCGTCATATTTTTCAGCAATCATACTCAATAAGGCTCTGTCGGTCGAATCAAGTCCGTATTCATCTATTTTTAAGGCTTTTAAAGACTCTTTTGCAACTTCTTCTGTAATTTCAGAGTTATATTTTACAACTGCGAAGTCAAAAACACGTTTAACAAGACGGTTTGCGATACGTGGAGTGCCTCTTGAACATCTTGCAATAACCTTTGCACCGTCATCAGTAATTTTTATATCTAAAATTCCTGCAGTTCTTTTGATTACTTGAGAAAGTTCGTCAAAATTGTAAAAATTCAAACGATGAATAATACCAAATCTATCTCTCAAAGGACCTGAAAGTTCGCCCGCTTTTGTTGTTGCACCTATCAAGGTGAATTTTGGCAAAGGTAAACGCATTGTTTTAACAGTTTGCGATTTTCCTGTCGTCATATCAAGAAAAAAATCTTCCATTGCAGGATACAAAATTTCTTCCGCAACCTTATTCAAACGGTGAATTTCATCAATAAAAAGAATTTCGCCACCTTTTAATGACATCAAAATTCCGATGATATCTCTAGGTCGTTCCAAAGCAGGTGCAGAAGTAATTCTTAATTCAGAACCCATCTGTTCTGCGATAACCCCAGCAAGAGTTGTTTTTCCAAGCCCTGGCGGTCCGTAAAACAACATGTGGTCAATATTTGTACCACGACGTTTTGCGGCTTCAATAGAAATTTTCAAAGTTTCTTTCAAAGCGGTTTGACCAATATATGT
>SAMEA104315436__coassemble_1133_pt1 | contig 19833 bp, 21 predicted proteins | sample SAMEA104315436__metabat2_low_PE_046 | metagenome-assembled genome bin SAMEA104315436 (sample SAMEA104315436) | gut metagenome | biome: Monkey gut; feature: monkey-associated habitat; material: faeces | place: China | collected 2013
CACTCCTGATGTTGTAACAGGTGTTTGGGTTGGTAACGATGACAACACTAAAAACGGTAACGTAACTGGTGGTACTGTTCCTGCTTTGATTTGGAAAGATGTAATGAAAGTTGCAACTGCACCTTACGGAAGCAAAGAATTTGATTATCCTCAAGTTGATTTGAAATCGTTTAAAGCAGGTAAAGCGTTCATTATTTCTCAAGATGCGGCTCAAAAAACTTTTGCAAGCGAAGAAAGTAAAAACGAGGCAGAGGCTCAAAAGAATGACGAGGCTTCAGGCATGGACGAAATGGAAGAACCTGTTATAAAACCAAAATCTTCAAGAGTAACAAAAAAAGACAGTTCTGAAACTACTCCACCAAAAGTTGAGGTAAAACCTGTAAAAATTGAAACTCCAAAACCAAAGGCTGAAGAACCAAAATTAGCACCAGTTCCAATGGCAAAACCATTTTAAAAAATTATAAAAAGTAAAAGGAAGATAAAATGACACAAGAAGAAAACAAAAACAAAGAATCAATTTCTCCAAAAGAGAACATTAGACAAGTTAGAGTGCAAAAGTTAGCAGATTTTGCAGAAAAAGGTATTAATCCATACCCTTACAAATACGAAAAAACTGCAAGTGCAAAAGAATTACAAGAAAAATATAAAGACCTTCAAGCAGGGGAAGAAACAGAGGACGAATACTCTGTTGCAGGTCGTGTAATGGCTATGAGAAATACTGGTATGTTCATTGATTTAATGGACGATACAGGCAAAATTCAAATTTTCTCTCACAAACAAAATTTGGGCGATGAAAAATTTAAAATGCTAAAACTTGTTGATGTTGGTGATATCGTTGGTTTTAAAGGAACTATCAGACGTACTCCACGTGGCGAACTTTCAATTAAATCAACTGAATACACAGTTTTATGCAAAGCCTTATTGCCATTACCTGAAAAATTCCATGGTTTAACAGACGTTGAAACAAAATACAGACAACGTTATGTAGATTTAATCGTAAACGAAGAAACAAGAGAAACTTTCAGAAAAAGAAGTTTAATCATTTCAAAAATCAGAGAATTCTTAGCACAAAGAGGTTATTTGGAAGTTGAAACTCCAATTCTTCAAACAGTTGCATCAGGTGCAAACGCAAGACCTTTCACAACTCACCATAACGCTTTAGATATGGATATGACAATGAGAATTGCTCTTGAATTATACCTAAAACGTTTAATCGTTGGTGGTGTTTCTGAAAGAGTTTACGAAATCGGTAAATGCTTTAGAAATGAAGGTATCGACACTCGTCATAACCCTGAATTTACTATGATTGAGTTATATCAAGCATACGCAGATTACAATGATATGATGGAATTAACTGAAAATATGGTTGCTTATGTTGCTCAAGAGGTTTTGGGTACAACAAAAATTAAATATGGCGAACACGAAATCGATTTAACTCCACCTTGGGATAGAAAAACTATGATAGGTGCAGTTGAAGAATACACAGGTGCTGATTTTAATACTTGCGAAACTTTAGACGACTCTTTGAAATTAGCAAAATCAATTGGCGTAAATGCAGAAGAATGCGATTCTTGGGGCAAAGTTATTGATAAAGTATTCGAAGAAAAAGTTGAACCAAGTTTAATTCAACCTGTTCATATTATCGATTATCCACTTGAAATTTCACCTCTTGCAAAAGTTCACAGAGATAACAAACGTTTGACAGAACGTTTTGAAACTCGTGTAAACGGTTGGGAAATTGCAAATGCGTTCTCTGAATTGACAGATCCAATTGACCAAAGAGCAAGATTTGAGGCTCAAGCCTTGAACAAAGCAAACGGTGACGAAGAAGCAATGGAATACGATGAGGACTTTATTGAAGCATTAGAATATGGTATGCCACCAACAGGCGGTATGGGTATGGGTATTGACCGTTTAGTTATGTTATTAACTGACTCTCAAACAATTCGTGATGTAATCGCATTCCCTACAATGAAAAACATTAAATAGGTTTTAAATGTTAAAATAAGAAATCGCCGACTGATGAAAACAGTCGGCGATTTTTTTTATGTATTAATTATTTTTTCAAATTGTTTTTGAAATAATTTCTTGTAAAGTATTCTGCAATTGCAATTGCGAGTGCAGAAAGTGCTATTGTTTGGAACATTTCTTTCAATTTTGTGAAATTACAAAGCCAAAACGCAACAACAAAAGTTAAAATCATTATCGTAAAAAACATTTTGTAGTAGGCTTTGCTATAAAAAACATTTTGGTTTAGATTTAGATTTTGAGTTTGTCTTTGTTTCTGTTTAAGTTTTGGATTATATGCACCCTCGATTTTTCTTGGGCTATTGTTGTTTTCCATATTTAACCTTTTACATGTAATCTTTTCTGTGAAGTACGTGTCCGTCTTTTTCTATCGAAATAATTTCGTGTTGATTATTCCACAAAACACTTCCATTAAGTTCAATATTGTGATAATTGTAAGTGTTTTTGATGAATTGAAACGCATCAATATCCATATTCAATAATCTTTTGATTATTTTGTCAAGCAAATTTGTACTTCCTGCCAAAACTCCATTTTTGTCAGTGGCTTTTTTGCCGTCGTAATAAATAGTTTTTCCGCAAAAAGTCATTTCTGTTTTGTCGCTATTTGTAATTGGTAAGCAGTCCGAAATTAGCAAAATTTTATCGTGCGGTTTTGATTTTAGGATTAATTTCAAAGTGTCATCGCTAAAATGAACTCCGTCTGCGATAATTTCTGTATAAAGATTATCGTTTACAAGCCCTGAAAGTGCTGTCGATTTGCCACGATGCGTAATCGGACTCATTGCGTTAAACAAGTGAGTAACTCCGTCGCATTCGTCTAAATCTCCGCCTATGCAGTGTCCTGCTTGAACCTTTATGTTTTTGCTCTTTAAATATTTAATAAGTTCAAAATTTTTGTCTAATTCAGGTGCTAGAGTTACAATTTTTATAAAATCGTCCTCTATTTTTTGAAAATTCTCAACTGTTAAATCCAAAAACTGATTTTCATCATGAATACCTTTTTTTTCAGGGTTCAAAAATATTCCCTCAAGATGAACTCCAAGGATTTTTGCTTGATTTTTCTGTTGCTTTGCCGAAGCACATTTCATAACTTCGATTTGTCGTTTTATATTTTCAACGGTATCTGTTGCAAAAGTCGGAAAAAATCCGCCAATTCCATGGTACAAAAGTTTTTCAGCCAAATATAAAACTTCATCAACTGTGCAACTTGCAAAATCAACACCATAAGCACCATGAAAATGTTGCTCGATAATCAATTTACTTTTTTGGACATTTTCAATATACATTAGCCGAAAACCTTTTTTGCTTCTTCTCTATCGTCAAAGTGGATAGTTTTGTCTTTCAAAATTTGGTAATCTTCGTGTCCTTTGCCTGCGATGATAACAACGTCGTTTTCCTTGCTTAAATTTTTCAATAACGCAATTGCTTTTCCTCTATCGCTTTCAACGATGATTTTATCTGAGTTTACAGAGGCAAAGCCTGTCATAATGTCAGAAATGATTTGGTCAGGTGATTCACTTCTTGGATTATCGCTTGTTACAACCACTTTATCTGCTAATTTTTCAGCAATTGCACCCATTTTTGGTCGTTTTGTTGCATCTCTGTCGCCACCGCAACCAAATAAGCAAATTAAGTTTCCGCCGTTTGGAGTGATTTCTCTGCCTGCTTTTAGAACGTTTTCTAGTCCGTCAGGTGTGTGTGCGTAATCAACAATTACGATAGGTTTTTTGTGTACGATTTCAAATCTTCCTGCAACACCTTTTACATCTTCAAGTGATTTGATTGAAGTTTTTATATCAAAGCCTTGAGTGTATGCACTGGCAAGTGATGCAAGTACGTTGTAAACACTGAACATTCCGTTCATGTGAAGTTTTACTTCGTATAATTCATCTTTGAATTTTAAATTAAATCTTGCACCGTCAGTTGTAAATTCAATGTCTTGAGCAACAAAATCCGCAGGTTTTTTGATGCCGTAAGTTAAAACCTTTACGCCTTCAGGAATTACACTGATAAATCTTTGTGCGTATTCGTCGTCGGCATTGATTACTGCAAAACCGTCTTTTGGCAAGTTTCTGAAAAGAATTGCTTTTGCTTCAAAATAGTTATCCATTGTGATATGGTAGTCTAAGTGGTCTTGAGTTAAGTTTGTCAAAACTGCACCGTTGAAACGGCAATTGCCTACACGTCTTTGTTCTAGTGCGTGAGAACTTACTTCCATTGCAACATTGTCGATGTGGTTTTCAAATTTTATTTGGTGCAATAATCTTTGTAACTCAGGTGCTTGAGGAGTTGTGTGTTTTGCTTCTCTATAAAAATCTCTTGAATTTAGTTTGTAGCCCAAAGTTCCGATTAAGGCACATCTTTTTTCGTGATATTCAAAAATTCTTTGAATTAAGTGAGTAACTGTAGTTTTGCCGTTTGTTCCTGTAATACCGATTAAGTTGATGTCTTTTGATGGAGAGCCGTAAAACGCATCAGCAAAATCTGCAATTTGATGACGAGTTGATTTTACGACAATTTGCGGTAAATCAGACTCAACTTCGTGTTCAACAACCAATGCCACTGCACCGTTTTCTTCTGCAGATTTAACAAAATTATGTCCGTCTGTATTTTCACCTACAAGGCAGATGAATAGGTTGCCAGCATCTGTTGTTTTTGAATTGTAAGACAAACCTGTAATTTCTACATTTTTGTAATTTATTTTTTCACATTCAATGTTTTCTAATAATTTATCTAATTCCATGTGCATATATTAATCCACTCCTTCTATTGTGTTTGTTGTGTTTTTATCAGGTTTCAAGTTCATAATTCTTGCAACTTGCGAAGAAATTTCCTTGAAAATAGGTGCTGCAATTGTACTACCCCAAACGTTTCCGCCTTGAGCAGAGTCAACCATTACGTAAATCAAAACTTGCGGGTCTGAAGATGGCAAATAACCTACGATAGAGGTATAATATTTGCTTGTGTAACCGCTTCCGTCCTCTTTAGGTTTTTTAGAAGTACCTGTTTTTGCAGCAACATTAAATCTATCCATTTTAATTTGCGATTTACCTTGGTTAATACTGTTTGTCAAAATTTGTGTTACTGCTTTTGCAGTTTCAGGTTTTAAAACTTGAGTTGAATGAACCTTGTTTGCTGCTTCTTCAGGTGAATATTTTATGATGTGAGGAGTTACTCTAACCCCATTGTTTGCAATTGCTGAAACGGCTGCAATCATTTGAATTGCGGTAACAGAAGCCCCATAACCATAACCCATTGATGCGTGGTCTGATGTATCCCATTTGTTTGCAGGCTTCATAATGCCTCGAGATTCCCCAGGAAGGTCAATTCCAGTAATAGTACCAATTCCGAATTTTTTCAAAATGTCATAAAACTCTTTTGACGTCATTGTTTGAGCAACTCTAACAGAACCAACGTTACTTGAGTGTTCAAACAAGTATTCCAAGGAAATCATTCCAGGGTTTGGACGTTTTTTGTAGTCGTAGTTTTCGATATCCCACCAACCAACTTTGATTTTACCTGTATCGTTGATTTTTGTGTTTGCGTTGATTTTACCCAATTCCATCGCTGATGCAACTGTCAAAACCTTAAATGTAGACCCTGGAGGGAATACGTCTGTCAAGGTCCAGTTTTTTATTTGGTTATAAGTTGCTTTTTTGAAATTGTTTGGGTCGTAATATGGATATACTGCGTATGCTAAAATTTCGCCGTTTTTAGGGTTCACGACGATAACAGTTCCTCTCAAGGCTTTTGTTTTGAATATAACTTTGTATAATTCTTGTTCACAAACGTGTTGAATTGCGGTATCAATTGTCAAAGTTACGTCTTTACCTTTTACAGGGCGAGTTGTAGCCAAGGGGTCTGTGTTAAATCCATAAATAATGTCACCTTTTGGAGTTTTTTCAACTGAAACATTACTGTCAACGAGTTCTAATTGATTTTTTGCGGTTAATTCTACACCTGCTGCAATATCAGCATCAAAATTGTAATATCCCAAAACGTGGGCTGCAAGTGAACCTTGCGGATATACACGAATACTTTTCTTATCAAGCGGAATTTCTCTTAAATGAAGTTTTGCGATTTCATCTCTTGTGCTTCTATCAACATTCTTTTTCAAAGAAATCATTATGTCTTTGCGTTTAAGTTTTTGAACAAGAGTTGATTTTGGCATTTTTAGAATAGGTGCAAGCATATTTGCAAGTTCTTCAGGTGTATGCTCATAGTCAGGAGTTCTTGCGTAAACATCAAACAAAACCTTGTCTGATGCAAGTTTTATGCCGTTTCTATCGTAAATATCGCCTCTCAAAACGAAACTTTGAGCAAGTCTTTGTTTTTTTGCTTTTAATCTTAAATGTTTTGTATCAATAACTTGAATTAAAAATAAATGGATAATCAAACCTACGGCAAATATTGCAAAGGCAATTTGCCAACAACCAAGTCGTTTGTCAAAATTTTTAAGTTTTTCTTCTTTTTCTAACTTAGTTCGTGCCACGATTTGTACCCTAAAAACATTTTACCATAAGGATTACAAAATGTGTGTATAAATTTTTACTGCCTAATAACCAATAGACCAAGCGAAAATCTTTTGGCTATCCAAAGATTTTTTTGCTGTGCCAGTAGAGTTTACTTCTTCAACTTCGATAACTTGTTTTGCTTTTGTCAACATATTGTTTTTAGAAACAGATTTGTCAACATTGTTGAAAGATTTCAATTTGTCGAGTTGATTTTCAAGTTCTGCGTTTTCGTCATTAAAAACAGTTGTTTCTCGGCTAATATCGTTTAATTTCATTTCTGTTGCAGTCGCAAAATAGTAACTAATTGTTGTTACTGCGATAAATACTGCAAGTATAATGCACAATGTAAAATTCAATTTTCTGATAGCCATTTGTCGTTCGTTATCCTCTTGTTTAAAAACACCTTCGATAACCGTGTCTTGAGGAAGTTCAAACTCATAGGTTTCAAGTTCATTAAATTCGTTATATGTTAAATGTAGCAATTCTTGTTGCAACTTTTTTACGTCCTACCCGAGATTTTAATACACATACCCACTTCATTATTTTTTAATGAACTTTGCGACTCTAAGTTTTGCACTTCGAGAAGGTGGGTTTTCTTTTAGTTCTTTTTCACTAGCACAGATTGGTTTTTTGTTCACTAATTCAAGTTTTGGTGGTTCACATGTGCATATCAATTGCTCTCTAGGGCAATGACATTTTGATGAATGATACTTAAATTGCTCTTTTACAATTCTGTCTTCAAGTGAATGAAAACTTATGACACTTATTATAGCACCATAATCTAATAAATCCAACACATCATTCAATGTATTTTTAATATTTTTTAACTCATTATTTACTTCAATTCTGATAGCCTGAAACACTCTAGTTGCAGGGTGTATACGACTTTTTGTAGGTGGCACTGCACCCTTAACAATTTCAGCAAGTTCAACGGTCGTTTTTATTGATTTTACATGTCTTTGGCTAATTATTGCTTTTGCAATTCTTTTTGAAAAATGTTCTTCACCATACTCGCTAAAAATTCGTACCAAATCTGCTTCTGAATAGGTGTTTACTACATCAAAAGCACTGAAATCTGCGTCTTTGTTAAATCTCATGTCTAGCGGGGCATCTTTTGAAAAAGAAAAGCCTCTTTCTTGTTTTGTTAGTTGATGGTACGAAGCCCCCAAATCAAAAAGGATTCCGCCTGTTATCTTATCAATTTTTAAATCTTGTAAAACTTTCTTAATATTTGTATAGGAATCTTTTACTATTGTTAAGTTTTTGTAATCTTTTAGTCTTTCTTTTGCAAAATTTATTGCATCATCATCAATATCAAAGGCAATAAGTCTGCCGTTTGGTTGAATTCTTTGCAAAATAAGTTCGCTATGACCGCCACCACCAAGGGTGCAATCCACGTAAATTTTACCGTCGGTGCAATTAAGGGCATCTACGGCTTCATTTTTCATAACTGTATAATGTTGAAATTCCATAAAAGAATTTTAACACAAAAGAAGTTAATGAGAGTTTACTAATTCATCTAAAATACTAGGGATAATTACGCAAGCAGCGTAGACGACAAATCCAAAGGACACAACAGTAAGAGAAAACATAGGCAAGACTCCAAACGTTAGGTAACCAATATTTATGTTCCACATGTATATATATTTTAAACGTATAAATTTGCGGTATAATATGTTTATGAGCAAGAAAATTGACGTTATGTTTAAAAATTTATGTTGTTCTCGTTGCAAGTCTGATTTTGATGAGGAGTCTATAAAAATTTTGCGACAAGAAAACGGAATTTTTGTTGTAAATTTGCATTGTAATGTTTGCGATAAGGATTTTGGAGTTGCGTTTATTGGTTCAAAAAATCTTAATGCAGAATTTTTTGATAAGGAAAAAACTCCGTTAAGAATGATAGAAGATTTACCGCCTATTTCAAAAGACGATGTTTTAGATGCTCACAAATTCATCAAGGATTTAGACGAGCATTGGACAAAGTATTTGCCTGAATAATTATTCAACTTCCTTCATTAATCTAATTGTTTCTTCAAGTTCGTTTAGCAAATAGCCGAGTTGTTCGTTTATGTATTTGGGATTATACATATAACCGTCTGACTGATATGGCAAATATGCACTGTAAACAAGGGCTTCGTTACGAATTGAAACGATAGATTTTGCATGATTACTTACTGAAATAATTGCATTGTATGCAGGGTAATATTTTTCAGGTTTATCTTCGTATTTTTTTCTTAAAACTTCTGCATTATCAAACAAATAATTTGTTTTTGCCGCAAAAAGTTGCTCTGTTTCATTCTTTGTAATTGCAGAGATAACGTTTTCGACTATCGGAATTAATTCATTTATATCGTTTGTAAAATCTGAAAGTTTTTCTTTTTTAATAATAACGTTTACGTATGTAGGATTATCTCTTGGCACAGGTTTGAAGCCTTTTGACGTATTGTAAGCATCAACGGATTGAAAATTTGGACGTGCAGTTTGCGGAATATATTTTTGAAAACGTTCTGTAACATCAGGCAAAGTTCCTTTGTAGCCCGAAATTTCTTCACCTGTTGCAGGGTCGTAGGCACAAAATCCACAATTTGCACTAAAAATTAATATAAAGACTGTCAAAAAAAATCTTTTCATACCAAAATTATACTTAATTTTTGTAAAAAGTCATACATTATAAATATTATTTAGTATAATAAAATGTATGAAAATTTGTGTAATTCCAATTGATAATAGACCTGTATGTTATAACTTGTTTAAAGATATAACTGCAATTGACGACGATATCGAACTTTTTATTCCACCTAGAGAATTTTTAGGTGATTTGACAAAAAATGCTGATATTCCAAAACTTTTTGAATGGTTAAAATCTGTTCCAAAAGTAGATAATATGGTTGTTTCTTTTGACACTCTTGCGTATGGCGGTTTAATTCCATCAAGAAGATGCCCTGAAAGTTTTGAGGAAATAAAATCAAGAGTTGAAAATTTAAAAGAAATTTTGTTGGAAAAAGATGCGAAAATTTTTGCGTTTTCAAGTATTATGAGAATTTCTAACAACAATGTAAATCAAGAAGAAAAAGAGTATTGGAAAGATTTTGGTACAAAGATTTTTGAATATTCTTTTAATTCTCACAAATTTAGTAAAGAGGTTGAAACTGATATCCCCACTGAAATTTTAGAGGATTACAAAAACACAAGAAAAAGAAATTTTGAAATCAATAAAATTTATCTGAATTGGCAAAAAGAAGGACTTTTCGACACGTTAGTTTTTTCAAAAGATGACTGTGCGGAATTTGGTTTTAATGTTCAAGAGGCAAAAGAGTTGGAAAAATTGGGCGGTTTTACAAAAACAGGTGCTGATGAAATACCTTTAACTCTTATGGCAAGAGCAATTCAAGGCGAAATGAAGGTTGATATTGAGTTCACAGAACCAAATTTCAAAGATTTAATTTCTAATTACGAAGATGTTTCAATAGAAAAATCTGTTTTGGGACAATTAGAACTCGCAGGGATAAAAGTTACTGATAAATCAAATTCCGACGTTACTTTAGTTGTGAATAATTTTAAAGAACATCAAGGCGAAATTGTTATGAAACGTTCGACAGAACCTTATTCAGGCGATTTTGAACTCGGTGAAAATATGATGATTGCAGACGTAAGATTTGCAAACGGTGCGGATAACGCATTTGTCGAAAAATTTATAAATTCAAAAATAGGTGATAGTTTTTATGGCTATTCTGCTTGGAACACAAGTGCAAACAGTTTGGGCAGTCTTTTGTGCGGTGCAAAAGTTAAATTTTTAGCAAAAAAATATAATGATAATGCTTTCAAAAAACTTCAAGCAATTAGACTTCTTGATGACTGGGCTTATCAGGCAAATGTCCGTCAAACCTTGGAAAAACCAAAAACTTTCGATATGAAAAATTTTGAAAATAAGGTTTCAAAATTTCTTGGTTTAGAAATTAATGCGGAATATAGTTTTCCTTGGAATAGATTATTTGAAGTTGAGGTTAAATTAAAATGAGTGTGATATCTTTATTATTGCTTGCGGTTGCTTTATCAATTGATGCGTGTGCGGTATCTTTTGCACATGGGTTGATTTTAGAAAAAAATAGAGTAAAAAATTCATTGTTGTTAGGTTTGTTTACTGGTGCTTTTCAAGCAATAATGCCGTTGATAGGTTATTTTGTAACTACTCCATTTTATAAATTTATAGAACCTGTTTCAAAATGGATAGTTTTCGGTATTTTCTTGTATTTAGGCTTAAAAGTTATCAAAGATTCTTTGGACGAAGAAAGAGAAATTCCACAATGCTTGTCAATTCAATGCTTGTTTGCTATTGCTTTTGCGACAAGTATTGATGCTCTTGTTGCAGGTGTAACCTTAGCCTTGACCTCTGTAAACATTGTAAAAGCCGTATTGTTAATTGGTTTTACGACTTTTATGTTTGCAATTGTCGGATATTGGAGTGGTTGTTGCTTGAAAAAACTGTCAACAAAGGCTTTAGAGATTTTTGCAGGAGTGATTTTGATATTTTTAGCAATAAAATCACTATTTTAAAACGAATAGACTTGTAACGAAACTTAGGATAATTGCCTTTTTTGATAATTCCGTTATTATGTAAATATGGCTCAGCAAAAGAATTATTATGAAATATTAGGGGTAAACTCAGATGCGACCGCAGAGGAATTGAAATCTGCATATCGTCGTCTTGCAAGAACTTATCACCCTGATATCGCAGGTGAGTCAGGAGTCGAAAAGTTTAAAGAGGTTACAGAGGCTTACGAAACCTTATCTGACGAAACAAAACGCAAAAGATATGATATTTTGCGTGGGATTTTTAATTATAACAAGTCAACAAAGGACAAAACGACTCAAAGAGAGGCTCAAAAGGCTTATCGACAATCTAAAAATCAAGAAGATATCATTAGAGAATCAAACAAAACTAATCAAAAGACTTCAAAAGAAAGTTCTCAAGCACAAGATTTCTCGAATATTTTGAATGACTTTATTGATGGTTTTAAATCTCAACAAAAGAATAAAAAAACTACAACGCACAGACCTGTAAATGGCGATGATATTGTTACAGACGTTGTAATTACAATGCCTGAGGCAATAAGCGGTGTTTCAAAAACGGTAAATATTTTATCAAGTTACGAATGCACAAATTGTCATGGCAGACCTTTTGCAAATGGTATGAATTGCCCAGTTTGCGATGGTACAGGGGTTGTTTCTCAGCATAAAAAAATTACCGTAAAAATTCCTGCAAACGTAAAACCTAATTCAAAAATTAGAATTCCGTCTGAGGGTAATTCAGGCATGTACGGCGGAAAAAACGGCGATTTGTATTTGAATGTGGTTATTGAAAACAATTCAAACTTCAAATATGATGATTTAAACGTCTTGTTTACAATTCCAATAACTCCGCCAGAAGCCGTTTTGGGTACTACAATTAACGTTCCAACTACAAATGGCAACGTTTTGATGAAGATTATGCCAAAAACAAGTTCAGGTCAAAAGTATCGTCTTGCTGGTCAAGGACTTACTAAAAACGGTAAAACAGGCGATATGATAGTAACTGTGAACATCGAAATTCCGCAAAATCTTTCAGATGCTGAAATTGCACTTTACCAAAAATTGAAAGATTTTAGCAAAGAAAAAGTTTAATTTTTGTAATTATAAATTATAAATTGTGAATTGCAGATTGTTCTTCGCTTTTTTCTTCAACGTTTTCACTGTTGTTTTTAACGTGTTTTTTTCCTTTGTAATAAAGAACTACAAAGAAAATAACGATGATTAATGAAACAACACCGATAACAAGTTCCAAGTATTGTTTAATCCATTCGCCACAAACCATTAATACGATACTTACTAAGAAAAATCTACCTGCTCTGCCGAAGAAACTTGCAACGGTGAAATGCCAAACATTCATTCCCAAAACGCCACTAGCAATAGTGAAAACCTTGTATGGAATAGGTGTAAAACCTGCAAAGAAAACGGCAATTGAACCATATTTGTTGTAAAGTTCTTCAACTTTTTCAAAATGTTCAGGATTTTTTCTAAAAATCCAATTGAAAACAGGTCTACCGCCGACATAACCGATTAAATAACCGATTAATCCACCTAAAATAGATGCGATAGAGCAAACAGTTGCGTACCACAAGGCTTTTTCAGGTTTTGCCAAATCCATTATGATTAATAAAAAGTCAGGTGGTGGAACTAAGAAAAAACTTTCAATGAAAGAGTTTAGGGCTAAACCCCATGTTCCAAACTGTTGAAAATATTGTACCATTGCGTGAAAATCTAATAATTCGTGCATAATTATTCCTCTATAACTTTGTATAATGTGCTTGATTCTTGAATGCTGACGTTGTTTTGAGGAATTATTAAGACTTTTACAACAACATCTTTGTTATGGTATTCAATTTTAATAATGTCGCCAACTTTTAATTGTTTTGCAGGCTTTGCAGGATTTTCGTTTACGAAAACTCGCCCTGTTTCTGAAACTTCATTTGCGACAGTGCGTCTTTTTATTAATCTTGATACTTTTAAAAATTTATCTAATCTCAATTTTTCGTCCTCAATTTTTATTTTAACACGAAAATTTGCATTTTTTTATATTATATATTAGAATAGTTTTCAAAAAGAGGATAAAATTTATATATGGATTCGACAGTCGGTACGATATTTAACTTATTTTTAATTGGCTTTTTGTTATTATCAAACGCATTTTTCGTAGCATCTGAGTTTTCTATGGTGAAAGTTCGTAAAACTAGAATGGAAGAACTTTCGAAGAATGGAAATTCAACCGCAGATGTTGCGTTAGAGCAAATTGATGATTTAGACAAATTCGTTGCAGCAGTTCAATTGGGTGTTACAATTTCCAGTCTTGGTTTAGGTTGGGTTGGTGAAGCAACTTTGGCTCATTTAATTGAACCAATTTTTGCATTTTTACCACAATTGGCTCAAGGTGTTGCAGTGCATACCATTTCTGTTTCAGTAGCATTCGCTTTAATGACATTTATGCACGTTGCAATTGGTGAATTAGTACCAAAATCAATTGCGTTGCAATACACAGAATCAACTGCCTTGTTTGTTGCAAGACCAATGAGTTTTATTACAACAATTTTCCACCCATTTATTTGGTTATTAAATGGATTTGGCAATTTATTACTAAAAATGATGAGAATTCCTCACCCAAAAAGTTCTTTGGCTCACTCAACTGAAGAATTAGACATGCTCGTTGATGCAAGTTTTAAAGAGGGTGTTTTGAACGAAACAGAAAAAGAAATGTTGCATAATGCGTTCAAATTCTCTGATTTGACTGCAAAAGAAGTTATGATTCCTCGTACAGATATGATTTGTATTCCAAGTGATATTACAAGAGATGAATTGAATAAATTAACTTGCGAAAATCAATACACAAGATATCCAGTTTATGACGAGGATTTGGACCATATCAAGGGCTTTATTCACGTAAAAGACTTGTATTCAACATCTCTAAAAAGTCAAGAATTCAATTTGGAAAAACTTTTAAGACCAATTTTGTTTGTTCCTGAAACAATTACAATGGATAACATTGTTAGAGAATTCAAAAAATGCCAAGGACAAATTGCAATTGTTGTTGATGAATACGGCGGAACTTCAGGTATAATTACTCTTGAGGACGTATTTGAAGAAATTTTTGGCGAAGTTCAAGACGAATTTGACGAGGTTGAAGAACTTGATATCAAAGAAATTGGCGAAAATACTTACGAAGCAAACGCAATTTTAAGACTTGATGAAATGGCTGAATTCTTTGGTATTGACGAAGAAGAATTTGAAGAAGAGGACGTTGATACTCTTGGTGGTGTCGTTCTAAAACTTTTGGGCAGAATGGCAAAATTAGACGATTCTGTTGAATGGAAAGACATGACAATTCAGGTTAAAGAGGTCGACGGTGTAAGAATTACAAAATTATTGGTTGTTCGACACCAACACGTTGAAGAAGAAGAAACTTCAAAATCTGAATAATAAATCTTTTGAATATTTTTAAGGGCGGATTTTCAGAAATGAAAATCCGCCCTTATTTCTGTTTAAATTTTTTCAGTAAACCCTTATTATTTCATGTTTTTGACAAAATAAAAAAAATCATTATAAACCAAATGGGTGATATTTGCCCAAAGTCTGTTAAATTTTTGAAGATTTTTTACGATAATAAGGATAGAGAGAGGTAATATAAATATGTTTTCCCCAATGATACAAAGTTTAATTTCGTCGAGTGGACAACAATCTGCAATTCAAAGAAGTTTGCAGTTACAAAGTTATATAAATCCACCTCAAGTAGCGAAAACTGAGAAAAAAGACAATAAAAAATCATTTGCCGAGGTTTTGAAATCATCTGAAGCCCAACAAACAAACAAAACAGGCTTTGGTAATATTATGACTTCACCATCAGCAGATGTGAAAGCAACCATTTTAGGTTCAAACAATAACGGTGTAAGTTCAACAAATGCCGTAACATCGCCTAAAAAAGTTGGCAAATTTGGTGCGTTGACAGGCATTAAAAACAAATTTAATGCTTTAAGAACTGCAAATTTAGGTGCAGATATTCCGAATGTCAGTGCAAATGCCCCAAAAGCACAAATTTTGTCAATGATAGATAAGGTTGCACAAAAGCATGGTGTTGATGAAAAATTAGTTAGAGCCTTGGTTCGTCAAGAATCAGGTTTTAATCCAAAAGCAACTTCGCATTGTGGTGCGATGGGCTTGATGCAATTAATGCCAGCAACTGCAAAAGGTTTGGGCGTAACTGACCCTTATAACCCTGTTCAAAACGTTGAGGGCGGTGTTAAATACTTAAAAAGTATGTTAAACAAATATAACGGAAATGTTATCTTGGCTTTGGCTGCGTACAATGCAGGTCCTGGGGCTGTTGATAAATATGATGGAGTTCCACCTTATGGCGAAACTCAAAACTACGTAAAATCAATATTAGCGAACTATCTATGATGTGCTTAATTAATTTTATATACAGAATATTCGTAATGAAACGATTGGCAAAAATCGGTTAATTCGTGTGAATTAGCCTTTTAGCCAAACGATATCGTTGAAGATAATTACGACCATAAGTAAGATAAGTAGAGAGAAGAAGAATGTTCCGATTTTCTCTACTGTTTCGTCTTTTAATCTTTTGCCTCTGATTTTTTCAATGATTAAAAATAATACGTGTCCGCCGTCAAGTGCAGGAATTGGCAAAAAGTTTACGATAGCCAAATCCATAGAGATTATTGCAGTCAATAGCAAGCCGTAAAACATTCCACTATTTTCAATAATATCTCCACCAAGTTTTGTAATAGCAACAATGCCATGCAAATCCTTTAGAGGAACTTTTCCTGTAAAGATTTGACCAAGTCCGTAAACCATATTATAAGTGTTATCCCAAAGGTATTTTGTTCCGTTTACAAGAACCGATTTTGCACCTTTTGTTGGAATAAGAATTTCTTTTTGTGCAAGTTCTATGCCAATTTTACCCTTTTCGTCAGGATAAATTGCGTTTAGATTTATGTTTTTGCCGTTTCTTTCTACGACAAAATTAAGAGGGTGAGTGTTGTCAGACAAGGCTTTTGAAATATCTTCTAAAGTGTATCTGTCGTTGCCAGTGTAATATTTTTTGTTGCCATTTTTTATTTCATCTCTTAATTTAATTAAATCGTCGTCAAGTTTTAAGTCCTTGCTTTCGTATTGAACGATCCCTTGTTCTGTTTCTTTAGAGAAAGAAATTGCTGATTCTGTTTGTGTGTCAGGCAATTTGATAGTTACACCTGCGGGAATTACTTCATCGTCTGTGTATGCAAGATTTAATTCTTTTAGTTTTGCAAGGTTAAAATCTGCTTGACCTTTGCTATATAAACCATCGTATGCCTTGCTATTTGAGATTATTGAAACGATAGAATTTGTGTTTGTGATAGGTGTTTTGTTAATCGAAACAATTCTGTCGCCTTGTTCTAATCCTGATTTCCAAATTGAGGCTTCTTTTGGTGCAGAAATTTTGTTTACGTATACATCAAATTTGCCTGCAGGCATGAATCCCCAGTGAAATGCTGCGAATAAAACGATTAAATAAGCACAAATAACATTCGCTACGACCCCTGCCGATACGACAATTGCTCTTTGGTAAATTGGTTTATTCAAAAATCTTTCTTCTGAATCAAGTGGTAGGTCGCAATCTTTTTCATCGTCAGGAAAAGCAACGTAACCACCTAATAAAAATGCGTGAACTAAAATTGTTAAATCTCCAAATTTTTTTTCAAACAGAGTTGGACCAATTGGTAAACCAAAGCCAAATTTTTCAACTCTGATGCCAAACATTCTTGCAGTCAAGAAGTGTCCTGCTTCGTGAATAAGAATTAAGAAACTTAAAAGAATTAACATTATTAAAATTGACATAATTTCTCCTTTATTTGTATAATATCTTACCATGAAAAATTTTTTGTTGTCTTTGCTAGATTGGATATATAAAAAGAAATGTTACTTTTGCGGAAAATCAAGAGAGTCTGCAAAAATGTGTTCCAATTGTTATGAAAAATTGCAACAAAATTCTTATAATGCAAATAGAATATTGAGTGGTGTAGATGTTTTTGCCTCAGGTATTTATGAGGGCATAATGCAAAAACTTATCAGAGGGCTTAAATACCATGGGCAAAAAGAACTTGCGTTTTATCAAGCAAAATTTATGTGGGAATATTGGCAAAATCTTAATATTGATAAGGATTTTGTCGTTGTTCCTGTGCCTTTGCATAAAAACAGGCAAAGAAAAAGAAAATATAATCACATGGAACTTGTAGCCCTTGAGTTTTGCAAACTTTCAGGATATGAGTATAATTTTAATTTGATAAAAAGAGTTAAAGAAACAAAGCCTCAATATCGCTTAAAATATACGGAAAGAATAGAAAATTTGAAAAATGCTTTTGAGGTGAATTCATCTGAACTTCCTCAAAAACCAATTCTTTTGATAGATGATATTTGTACGACAGGTTCGACTTTTGAGTCTATAATTGAGGAATTGAATAAAAATAATTTTTATAATATAACATGTTTAGCAACAGCAACGGTGGATTTTTAAATGAAAAAGATATTTTTAACAATTTCAATACTATTATTCTTTATTGCACCTGCATTTGCGGTTGATTGTAAATCCGCAGATGAATGTGTGGTTATCGGCGAAAAATTTATTGCACAAAAAGATTATACAACTGCAATAGAATGTTTTGATACTGCAATATCAATGGATAAAGATACGTACATGGCTTATGCTTTTCGTGCAAAAGCAAATTTTTACCTCGGGAACTACGAGTTTATGATTGAAGATACGAATACTTCAATTGAAATTCACCCAAATTCTAGGGCTTACGGCTTGCGTGGAAGTGCGAAATTGGCACTTGGCGATGTTGAAGGGGCAATTGAAGATACAACAAAAGCCTTGGAAATTAACCCTGAATATATGAAGTGCTACGAGGTTCGTGCAAGGGCTGAGGTGAATGCAGAACAATATATTGAAGCCTTGAAAGACGCAAACAAAGCAATTGCTTTGAGAAGTGATTACGCAAAAAGTTATGAAGTTTTGGGCTATGCTCAAATGGGTATAAAAGACTATCCGTCTGCAATAGAGTCTTTTGAAAAAGCGAAAAAACTTTTCAAAAAAGATAACGATAGAAAAAATTTCAAATTAATGAAAAAGAAAATAAAAGAGTGTAAAAGGCTTGCAAAATGATAATTGCTGAATTTGCCAAATTTTTACAACAACACGATGAAGAAATTATTAATAATAAATCTACTTGTAGTTTGCTTTGTGCTTGGGTTATAGAGATTTTAGAAAGAAAACCTAAAACAAATGTTGAAAAAGTTATCCACGCTGAAATTGCCTGTGCAAAAAATGAAAACGAGGAGTTTTTGCTTGTTGCAAAATCAGAAAGCGGACAAAAATTGACAAAATCGTTGTATCATTTTGCTTTGAGTTACGAACAACACTTGATGAGAAAATGGTTGGAAAATAAGAACACAAATGATTTTCAAAAGTGATAAAGTCATGTGTAGTTGCAAATCTGAACTAATCATGGTATGATAAGTCTTGTTGTAACAATAAAAAGGAATTTTACGTGGAAAACCAAATTAATATTTCATCAATTAAAAACCCAGTTTTGAAAAAACTTGCATCTTGCTTGGATTCAGCAATTGAAAAAGATCCTAATGCTTTTTCAAATACAATTTTTGGATACAAAAAAGACGGTTCATTGAATGATGCCGAGTATGGTGCGTTTGTTGAACTTGCAAATTATTTGGTAAAAGAGAAAAAATGCTCAAAAGAAGATTTGAAACAGGTTTTGGAATTGACAGACGGAAAAATGTTGAACCCTGCTTTGTTTGACAAGCATATTGGGGATAGATTGTTTGGAAATACAAAAGAGGCAACAAAATATTCTAATGAACTTTTAGAGATTAATGCCGAATTAGATGAATATAATGCCCCAACTTTTAAAAAGACTGTTAGAGATTTTACAAATTGGTGGAACAATTCAACTGTTGGCAAACACATGAAAATTGAGCCTGAAACTATGAAACGTCAAAAGGAATTGTTGAAACAAAAAGCAACCTTAGATGAAAAACTTAACGATTATGAAATGTCGCAAATTTTGAAGAAAATAGGTTTTTCTGATAAATAATTTAAAAAGAAGTGCATTTGTACTTCTTTTTTTAATATTTGTAAACTCATGCTTGATTTTGAATTTTGTTTTGCATAAGATATTTTTACAAACCGCAGACAGTTAGTGCCGAAAGGCTCAAAACGTAAATGCTAACCGAGGTCAATAACTAAATTTAATAGTTTTTGATTTTGAATTGCGGCTTATTGACGCAATTTTTTTGTGTCAGAAAATAGGTCGATAAAAATTACAAAAGGAGAAAACATGTCAACAAAAGCGTTTAAAGACGAAAAAATCGAAATGATTAAAGAAAAAGTTGGTAAGGCTCAAGTTGCAATTGTTACTGAATACCGTGGAATGACAGTAGAAGAAATTACAAATCTACGTCGTGAATTACAAAAAAACGGTGCAGACTACATGGTAACAAAAAATACACTTGCAAAAATTGCAGTAAAAGGTACTGAATACGAAGTATTAACAGAAACTTTAAAAGGACCAATCGCTATCGCATTTGGTTTTGAAGATCCTGTTATGCCTGCAAAAGTTTTATCAAAATTCATTAAAGATACTAAAAAAGGCGAAATTGTTGCAGCAGCGTTAGATGGCAAATTATTGTC